>OBVW01000028.1_pt1 | contig 137076 bp, 97 predicted proteins | sample 1495141 | NCBI WGS metagenome assembly OBVW01 (sample SAMEA2580013, study PRJEB22360) | human gut metagenome | biome: human gut; feature: human-associated habitat; material: faeces | place: Denmark | collected 2008/2010
ATCATCTTCATATGCCATCTTATTTTTTAGAGACATTTACTGAATATCCCTACTTAGGTGTGTAGTCTGTGGTGAATTCTTTAATTAGGCATCAACCGGTTTGTATTTGGGGACCAATGCTTTCATGATAATCCAACCAACCAAATAAGCTACGGCACATACACAGAATATGATGAAGTAGCCGGCAGGTTTTCCTTCGAATCCCATAAAAGTCATATTCGTTTCTGCTGCATAGTCAAACAGTCTGCCAGATCCCATATTAATACAGAATGAACCTATACCACCTGCCATACCACCAATACCTACGATAGTAGCGATGGTGCTTTTGGGGAACATATCACCTACTACAGAATAAATATTGGCAGACCATGATTGGTGTGCCGCACCTGCAATACCGATAATAATGATAGGATACCAATATGAATAATTGCCTAAAGGTTGGGCAAACAATGCCAGCAGTGGGAACAAGGCAAAGATAAGCATAGCCTGCATACGGGCTGCATATGGATTCTTACCTGTTTTATTAATGATAATAGTAGGTAACTTACCACCATAAATAGATAACATGGTAATAGCATATAATACGAAAATCAACATTTGTGCGGTACCCGTATCTGAAGCGAAACCGTATACATCCGAAATATATGCCGGAGTCCAGAACAGGAAGAACCACCATACGCCATCAGTCATGAACTTACCGACAAATACAGCCCATGTTTGGGGAAATTTGAAACATTGCAAGAATGAAATCTTCTTGTTGTCGAAGTCGTTGGCAGCAGCTTGTTGTTCTGCTGATTCTTCAGGATTGTTGTTGTCTTGTTCAATATATTCCAGTTCGGCAGTATTCACGCGAGGGTTGACATTGGGTTTCTTATAGAGGAACATCCAAAGTCCCATCCAAATGAATCCTAAACCACCGATAACGATGAAAGCCATTTCCCATCCGTTGCCCACACCAATACTTTGGAAATAACGTGCCAAAGGAGGGATAGTGATCGGAGCGGCTAAAGCACCTACTGTAGAACCTGCATTAAAGATGGAAGTGGAATATGCACGGTCCTTTTTCGGAAAATATTCGGCTGTTACCTTAATAGCTGCTGGGAAGTTTCCTGCCTCACCTACACCTAATACGATTCGGGCAGCGATAAAGTAATAAACGCTGGTAATGGCGATAGTTGAAGCGACGGCTCCTGTTGCAGAAAGCATCTCTTCTGCGTTATGAATACCTAATGTTTCTTCGGTTGCCCAACCGCACAATGCATGAAGACAAGCTCCTAAGGACCAGACAAAGATAGCCCAGAGATAACCTTTTTTAGTTCCCATCCAGTCAATGAAACGACCGGCGAACAGGTTGGCAATGGCATACACTATAGAGAAAATAGCTGTGATATCTCCGTAATTCGAATCCGTCCAGTGAAATTCCGGAGCAATGAAGTCTTTCCAGGTTAGTGAAAGCACCTGACGGTCGAGGTAATTGACTGTAGTGGCAAAGAATAGCAGACCACAGATTATCCATCTGAAGTTTGTCATCTTCTCACCTACTTTTTGAAATGTACTCATGATAATAGATTTAATTATGTTTTTCTTATTAGACGCAAAAATAACCATTCTGTACCTATTCTCTATGCAAAAATTGGTGGAAAGCCTGTATAAATCGGTACAATGGTAAGATTTCTAAAAAAATCATTCTGAATGTCGCAAAAAAAACTGAAAACGAGTTGATTTCTTGCAACATTCAGAATGACAAGAGTTAATGAGTAATGGTGTGTACCATTCTACTTATCTCATATCTGTGTATTTTATTTCATCCTTGTCACTGTATTTCAGGTTTTCACCTCCCATACCCCAAATAAAGGTATAGTTGCTGGTACCTGCAGCGGCATGGATAGACCATTCGGGAGAAGTGATGGCTTGTTCATTGTGTAACCATACCAGACGCTCTTCTTGCGGTTCGCCCATCAGGTGGCAAATGGCATTTCCTTCAGGCAGGTTGAAATAGAAGTAGGCTTCCATACGACGGGTATGTGTATGGGCCGGCATGGTGTTCCATACAGAACCCGGAGCCAGTTCAGTAAGTCCCATCTGTAATTGGTTTGTACCGCCGTTTTTCACTCTTTCCAATACATCTTTTACAATTAACTGATTTACAATACGGTCGTTGCTATCTTCCATTTTTCCATAATGATCTGAGATAGCTAAAGCATACTGTTTAGGATTTGCTTTTTGAAGCTTGGCGTCGGTAGTGATCAATTGAGTAACGTATGGCTTGTAAGCCGGTGCCGAATTGATATAGAATTTAGCCGGTTTGGCAGCGTCATTACTTTTAAAAGTAACTTCTTTATTCCCGCAACCTACATAGAGGGCTTCCTTGTATTTCATAGGATATTCTTTACCGTCTACAGTAACTACGCCGTCACCGCCTACATTGATGACTCCTAGTTCACGTCGTTCAAGGAAGTAAGTGATTTCCGGACCCAGTTCACGGAAAGTTTCCAGCTTCAAAATTTTGTTTACCGGCATAGCTCCTCCGTAAATAAGACGGTCGTAAAGGGTGTATGTAACATTGATTTCATCCGGCGCCATCACCTTTTCCATCATAAATGAACTACGCAGACGTTCTGTATCATAGTGTTTCACATCTTGCGGATGGCAAGCGGTCTGTACTTTGTAATTTACTTGAGCTGAAGCTGCCAAGGCAGAAACACTCAGCATCATTGCAATCGCTAATTTTTTCATAATCATTATCTTTAAATTTTAATTTTTCATTGTTTTCTGGTATTTAATGATGGAACGACGGTTCAGCACCATTAAGAATAGTGTTATCAGTACTAAAATTCCGGAACCAATCCATTTGAATGAATAAGTCAAATGGAAAATAGCCCATGAGAAAGGACTTGAAGCAAAATCCAACGCACCACCTTCAAAACCAGACGGGATGTTTACGGCAGCATCTTGTGTCTTGGCGTATACATCATGTGCTGCTTTGGTGAAATAAGGAGCCAGATCTGTTACAAAATACAGACCGATGGCCAGCACAACAAAACCAATGATGAAAGTCTTTACTACATTTCCTTTTGTGATAGGTAATATCAATGGGAATACATAGAACATGCCAGCTAATGAAGCCAATGGCAAGAATTCATTGCCCGGAAGCACCACTGCCAATAAGATAGTAACAGGGATTAATAGTAATGATACAACCAACGTGGCCGGATGTCCGATCACCAAGGCAGGACTCATACCGATATTTAAGCCTACAGCACTCTTAAACTTCTTGGCGATCAGTTCGCGGGTAGCGTCCGAAATAGGTTTCAACCCTTCGATGAACAGGCTGGTAATACGGGGAATCAACTCCATTACTGCTCCCATCTTGATACCTAAACCTAGAATATAAGGAATCTTGTCTACTATTTCTTGTCCGTTCTTGCAAGATAATGCACCGATGCCACATCCTACCAGGATACCCAAGAAGAGAGGTTCGCCTAATAAACCGAATTTCTTTTTCATACCTTCCGCATCAATGTTCAGCTTTTCAAATCCGGGAATTTTGTCCAATACCTTATTTATAATGAGAGCGAATGGTACGAAACCTGCACAGAAGGGCTGCGGAATAGAAATACCTTCCATTTTATCATAGAAACCTTGAAATTTGTCTGCTGTGTAATCTGCTAAGATTAATGTGATGATATAACAGATAACAGCTGCGAAGAATCCCCACAAAATACTATCTGTTGCAAAATAAACTACGGCTCCGATAAAAGCGAAATGCCAATAGTTCCATAAATCAATATTAACCGTACGGGTGGTTTTAGTCAATAACATTAAGATGTTAACGGCCAGACATACCGGAATGATGAATGCCCCTACGGAAGTGTTATAAGCTACGGCTGCAGCAGCAGGCCATCCCATATCGAATACTTTCAGTTGCAGGCCATATATTTCGACCACTTTGCTTAAGGCCGGACCCAGACTGCTGGTCAGAAGTGCGGTAACCACTGATAGACCAACGAAACCAACACCTACCAACAAACCGCTTTTTAATGCTTTGCTGAATTTGATTCCGATACAAACGCCTAAGATTGTAAAAATTATAGGCATCATCACCGCTGCTCCTAAACCGATGATATAACTAAAAACTTGTTCCATTCTCTTGTGAATTAATAGTAAATGACTGTGTTTTCTACAATAGTATAAATTAAAAACTGCCCCAAAAATAAAACCTTTTCTCAACTTATCAAACCTGAAAGACATAATAATTAGTAAAAAGACAATTTTTGAACGATTTTTATCGTTATCGTGCACAAAAATAACCGTTTTCGCACACGAATACCAAATAATACACTTAGTAGGTTGAAAAGTGCACACTGCTTTTCGAGGAAAATACTACTTTTGTTTCATAAAATAAATAGGTCTAATACTAAAAATAAATGTCTTCATGAAAAAGAATTCTATTTGTAAAATTATTGTGTCCGGTTTGCTTGCGGCTGTTCCTTTGATGGGCATGGCTCAGCAGGTTTGTGGTAATAAGCCTTGGTCTGTACGTATGGCGGAATCAGAAATGGTGCGTTGTCCCGAATCTTGGCAATTGGATTTTCAGACCCGTTTGAAGTGGGATTACTGTCATGGCCTGGAACTTCAAGCTATGCTGGATGTATATGATGCATACGGTGATAAAAAGTTTTTTGATTATGCTGTGGCTTATGCTGATACAATGATTCATCAGGATGGCTCTATCGAAACTTATAAACTGGAGGAATATAATATTGACCGTCTGAATTCCGGCAAGATGCTTTTCCGTATTTATGAGCAGACTAAGGACGAGAAATACAAGAAAGCATTGGATTTGTTGCGCAGTCAGTTGGATACGCATCCTCGTAATGCCGATGGCGGTTTCTGGCACAAGAAGATTTATGAGAATCAGATGTGGCTGGATGGGCTTTATATGGGGCAACCATTTTATGCGGAGTATGCTTACCGTAACAACCGCGTGAATGATTATGCTGATATTATCAATCAGTTTGTCACAGTGGCCCGCCATAATTATGATCCGAAGACAGATCTATACCGTCATGCATGTGATGTGAGCAAGCGTGAAAAGTGGGCGGATAAAACTACCGGGTGGTCACAACACTGTTGGGGACGCGCCATGGGATGGTATGCAATGGCTTGTGTGGATGTACTCGATTTTATACCGGAACACGAAGCCGGACGTGAATCTGTTATCGAAATATTGAATAAACTGGCTGCCCAGATTAAACGTACTCAAGATCCAGCAACAGGGGTATGGTATCAGGTGATTGACAGAAGCGGGGATGAGGGGAATTATCTGGAATCCTCTTGTTCTACCATGTTTGTATATACTCTGTTGAAAGCGTTACGTAAGGGATATATTTGTCCTTCGTACATGGAAGTGGCTAAAAAGGGATATGAAGGGCTTTTGACCCAATTTATAGAAGTGGATGATAAAGGTGTGGTTTCTATTACTAAAGGTTGTGCTGTTGCAGGTTTGGGAGGCAAGCCGGTGTATCGTACCGGAGATTATAATTATTATATAACTGAAAAAATACGTTCTAATGATGCGAAGGCAGTAGGTCCGTTTATTATGGCCAGTCTGGAATGGGAACGTTTGTTTCAGAAAAACAGTTGTGGAACTGCATGTGAATAATAGGAGGTGATACGATGAGGAAAGTTTTAGGATTATTGTTGCTATTGTCTGTTGTAAGCGCAGCATGGGCTCAGGAACGTCAGGATACAATTGTAGTCTCACGTGATGGAACGGGGAATTTTCGTACTTTGCAGGAGGCTATAGAGAGTGCGCGGGCTTTCATGGATTATACTGTTACGATCTATGTGAAGAACGGAGTATACAAGGAGAAAGTGATTGTTCCTTCATGGGTGGAAAATATAGATATTATAGGTGAAGATCGTGATAAGACGATTATTACTTATGATGATCATGCGAATATAAATAAAATGGGTACTTTCCGCACTTATACGGTGAAGGTAGAGGGCAGTGATATCACTTTTAAAAATTTGACTATTGAGAACAATGCGGCTCAGTTGGGACAGGCGGTAGCTTTACATACGGAAGGTGACCGTTTGAAATTTATCAATTGTCGTATCTTGGGCAATCAGGACACTATTTATACCGGTGCTAAATTTACCCGTCTTTATTTCAAGGATTGTTATATTGATGGTACTACCGACTTTATTTTCGGTCCTTCCACCGCTTTATTTGAAGATTGTATTATTCACAGTAAACGCAATTCGTATGTAACGGCTGCTTCCACTCCGAAAGAGGCTAAATATGGATATGTCTTTAAGCACTGTAAGCTGACGGCAGAACCGGGAGTGGATAAAGTGTATTTAGGTCGTCCTTGGCGTCCATATGCTTATACTTTATTTATAGAATGTGAATTGGGGAAACATATTGTTCTTGCCGGATGGCACAATTGGGGTAAGCAGTCTAATGAAGAAACCGCCCGTTATATGGAATATAAAAATACCGGTGAGGGCGCAAATGCTTCGGAAAGGGTGGCGTGGAGCAAACAATTAACAAAGAAAGAAGCTGAGGCGGTGACGGTCGATGCTATTTTTCGTACTCAAAGTGATTGGAACCCAATAGACTAGATTGATTTTGTAATTGCTTGAAAAGGAGACTTCTACGTTGGTGGAGGTCTCCTTTTTTTGTTGTACTGAATAATTGGATCCCGTAAAAAATACCTAATAAATCCACATAAAAAGATAAAAACTACACATCAAGGTAATGTTATATCCATAATTTTGCAACAGTGAAACTAAGGTCAAAACCTTAAAAAACATTTTAATAACTATAAAAACACATCTTATGAATCTAAAAGAATTAGCTAGAAAAGCTGTCTCAACTCTCTTTTTGAGTATGCTTTGTTTGGTTGCTTTTGCTCAAACCGCAACAGGTTTGGTGAAAGACAAAACAGGCGAACCTATGATTGGTGTGAATGTACTGGTAAAAGGAACAACCAATGGTACAATCACGGATTTCGATGGTAAGTTTTCAATTCCGGATGTTCCGAGTAATGCTACTTTGGTGGTTTCTTATATTGGGTATCTTACCAAAGAGGTAAAATCTGGAAAAGATTTGATAATTGTATTGGAAGAAGATAACAAGACTTTGGATGAAGTCGTTGTTATTGGTTATGGCACGGTGAAAAGACGTGATTTGACTGGTTCTGTCGCTTCTGTTACTGGAGAAAAATTAGCGGCTAATCCAGTTGCCAATGTCGCACAGGCTTTACAAGGACAATTGCCTGGTGTAAGTGTGACTTCTCAAGACGGTCGTCCGGGTGCAGGTATGTCTATTCGTATTCGTGGTGGTGGCTCTATCACCCAGTCTAATGATCCTTTATTCATTGTAGATGGTGTTCAAGTTAGTGGCATTGATGATATTCCTGCTGACAATATCGAAAGTATTGATGTGTTAAAGGATGCTGCTTCTACGGCTATTTATGGTGCCCGTGGTGCTAACGGTGTAATATTGGTTACTACTAAGGGAGGCAAGGATGGCCGGGTTTCCGTCAAGTATAATATGTATTATCAGATGAAGGAGAATCCAAAATTATTGGAAACTATGGATCCTTATGATTATGTATATAATACATGGGCATATATGAAGAGTCTGGGGGATTCTTATGGGGATGGAGTTGCCAGATATTTTGGATTAGGATCCAAGTATGGAAATCATTTGAATGAATATAAAAATATGACCACTCATAATTATATAAATGATTTGATGCAGACTGCGTCTTCTTGGAATCATGATGTATCTTTATCTGGTGGCACAGACAAAACTAAGTTTTATTCATCAGTTAACTATATGGATGATGAAGGTATCCGTGTGAAGTCTGGTTTCCAACGTTGGAATGCGAATTTCAAATTGACGCAAAAGATTAATAAAAAGTTAACTGCGGACTTTGATTTACGTTATAGTGAAATAGAAATTAATGGTTCTGGTTTTGGTAATGCAACCTCTGCTTACACTTATCGTCCTGTGGATAATCCTTTGGGGGATGCTTCTTTTACCGCTGGATTTGGTCAAGGTGATACAAATATGGAAGAAACTAGTAATCCTTTGTATTACTTGAATACTGTAGATTATATAAAAAACATGTACCGTATCCGTGCAAAAGGTGCTTTAACTTGGAATGTTATTAAAGGTTTGACGGCAAAGACGGAGCTATCGTTAAATCGTAATTGGAACCAGGAAAAGACATGGAATGCAGGACAGACAGAAAAAGATAATAGTTCTGCTAAATTGAAGAAAAGTGATGGTTACGGTGTGCGTTGGGCAACTACTTTGAATTATGAAGTACAGGGGCTTGGAGATAATCATAATTTGTCTTTCTTGGTTGGTAATGAAGTCTTGGCTTCAAAGTCAGATTACACTGAAATATATGGTGTAGGGTATCCTGAAGGATTTACAATGGATGATGCGTTTGGTATGATTAATATGACTACTCCTTCATTGGGACAAGATTATTTTAAAGGTGAGATAGGTACTCCTAATCATACTTTATCTTGGTTTGGTCGTGCTAATTATTCTTATAAAGGTAAGTATCTTTTGACAGCTACATTCCGTGCTGATGGTTCTTCTAAATTTGCACCTAGTCATCAGTGGGGGTATTTCCCGGCAGCAGCTGCAGCATGGAGAATTTCAGATGAAGCTTTCATGGAAAATACAAGAGATTGGTTGGATAATCTGAAACTTCGTGTATCGTATGGTACTTCTGGTTCTGATAATATTGATGCTTCTTTATGGAGAGAAACATGGAAAACAGAACAAATTACAGTGGATGGTGAAAAGGTTACCACTTATGTGCCTGGTGATATGAAAGGAAATCCTGATTTGAAATGGGAAACTACTATTAGTCGTAATTTAGGTGTTGATTTTGGTTTCTTTAATAATTGGGTTCGTGGTAGTTTGGACTATTATTGGAATACGACAAAGAATATTTTAATGAAAGTGCCTATTGATGCAGCGTCTGGTTATAGCTATCAGTTCCAAAATGTAGGTAAAACCTCAAATAAGGGAGTTGAATTGGCTTTAGGCTTTGACATTGTTCGTGGTAAAGATTTTAATTTAGGTGTAAACTTGACTTATAATTATAATAAGAATAATATTGACGAACTGATGGATGGGGTCTTGGCAGATACGAGAGCTATGAATGATTGGGGTTCATCTATGGCTAAGCCTGCTTATGATTATATTATCCGTGAGGGGCATCCTGTAGGTACGATCCAAGGTTTTAAATCTGAAGGATATTATACGATTGATGATTTTACTTATGCGGATGGTAAATACACATTGAAACCAGGCATTCCGGATATTCAAGGTATTGTGAATTATCCGGATGGAGTTAAAGTACTGGCAGCAGATGGACAAACCGCCGTACCGGGTATGCCTAAATTTGCAGATACAACAGGTAATGGTGTTGTGGACGAGGATGACAAAACGATTATCGGCGAAGCTATGCCACAACATACAGGTGGTTTTACAATTAACGGTAATTGGAAGGCAATCGATTTTTCTGTAGGCTTTACTTATCAGATTGGTGGTGATGTGTATAATGCCAATGCAATGCATTCCTTGATGGGAAATAAAGACAATTCCGCTGGTCAGAATCGTTTGAAGTTCGTTTCTGAAACTTTCAAATATTATGATGTCGATACAAACGGTGACTTGATGCTGGTGAAAGATCCTACAGCTTTGGCGGCTCTTAACGCGAATACAAACTACAGTTCTTTCTTCTCTGAATATGGAATCGTAAGTTCTAAATTTATTGAAGATGCGTCTTATTTGCGTTTGAATACATTGACAGTAGGTTATACTTTCCCGAAAAATTGGATGAATAAGATTGGATTACAGAATGCACGTGTATACTTTACAGGAAGTAATTTGTTCTGTATTGATGGATATTCTGGTATAGATCCGGATGTAAACACGAAGACTGATGGTAAGGATGGTTTCCCTACACCTTATTTTGATTACCAGTCTTATCCTAAGGCTAGAACTTATACCTTTGGTGTTAATTTAACTTTCTAATTAATGGAGATGAATCGTATGAAAAAAATAGTATATTCGACCCTTTTCTTTGCTGGAATGTTTTTGACTACAGCATGTAGTGATTATTTGGAGGTTGGCTCTCCTTCTATTGTAGATTCGGATTTTGTCTTTTCTAATCCGACAACAGCACGTGCCGCATTAGACGGTGCTTATGAACAGTGGAGGGATTGTGCGCAGAATAAGGTTTTTGGTGATGGATTGTTTTATGCTGCTGATATTGCCGGGTCTGATATAGAACGGCACCCGGAGTCTTTCTCTAATCAGTTGGGGCGCCATTATCCGGAATGTCTTTATCAAAACGGTACATATGCAAGTAGTTATGGATTGACTTCGTATTTGAAGGAGAATGATATTTATGCTAGCTTGTATGCGGTTGTAAGCAAGGCCAATGCGGTGATAACATCCATGGAAAATGCGGAAAATTTTGAATCGATCATCAATGGTGGACAATCAGAGATGGGGCAAATGTATGGTGAGGCGGTAGCTATGCGTGCTACGGCTTACCGTGAACTGTGTAAAAATTTTGGAGATGTTCCTTACGTTGGCGTTTATGGTGTTGTGCCTAAAGGTTTGGTTTCCCGTGATTCTATTTATGATGTATGCATTGAAGATTTGCAGAAAGTGGAGCCTTTGATGTACACCATCGGTTCCATTCCCGGCATTGCTGCTGCTAATAAAAATTATTTTTCTAAAACCTATGTGCAGGCTTTGATTGGAAGAATGTGTTTGGATGCAGCTGGATATCAGACTCGTCGTGGCGATATCAAACGTGTGAACGGAAAAGGGGAAAGCATGACATTTGAAACCAAAGGGAAAGAAAATAATGGAGCTACTTATGGACGTCGTTCTGACTGGCAAGACTTGTACTCAATAGCTAAAAAATACTACGAGGCTTTGTTGGCTGATCCGGGTAATGCACTGTTTCATTTGACTGATCCACGGGGTGCCTCGGATAAATCCGGACGTACTTTTAATAATCCGTACCAGTATTTCTTTGAACAGATGCATATGGATGATGCTATTTATGCGGATGAGTCTATTTATGAATATCCCATGCAGCAAGGTGGTGGAAATGATGGTCGCCCCTATTCTTTCGGTCGTCCTTCGTCTGGTGGCTCAAAGGCTGCGTATCCATGTAAGAGCTATGGACAGGGACGTATAAATCCTGCTTATTTTTATGGAGTCTTTGATCCGAATGATATGCGTCGTGATGTGAGCATTACTATGACCGGCAGTAATGGTAAAGGGGTTGAGAAGTTAATTCCTTTTGTCCCCAACTCAAAAGCTGAAGGCGGTGGCTTGACATTGAATAAATGGGATGAGAATCGTCAGGCTAATCCATGGGTGGCAGCACAACGTAAATCAGGTATCAATGGTCCGTATATGCGTATGTCTGAAGTTTATTTGGGCTATGCGGAAGTATGTGCGGCATTAGGTGATGTAGTTACAGGTAAACAATATTTAAAAACGGTTCGTGAACGTTCGTTCCCGCAAGGTTTGGCTAACACAGATGCTTTTATTGCATCTTTTGGTAATGACTTAGTTCGTGCGATTATTGAAGAACGGGGGTTTGAATATGCAGGTGAAGGTGATCGTCGTTGGACATTGATTCGTTCTGGTTATCTTCCGGAAGATATAAAAAGAATCAAAGATATGACTAAAGCTATGATGGATGGTTTGGCAACTAAAGGTTATTATGAGTTTGAAAATGGTAATATCATTTCTGCTTATATATGGACAAAGTTAGTTGATGCAAAAACTATATATGGTCATCGTTTGACAGCACAGTGTCCGACAGACAAGGTCAATGATCCGGTGCTTTATCCGGGATGGCGCGGACAAAAGGATAATTGGGAAGAAATGGGATTGAATTATGGAAGTTCGACTCCAGCTACCAATTTAGCAATAAAAGGGTTGTTTGAAATAGTGTCTGAAGAAGAGGCGGCATCTCTTGAAAGCCAAGGATATACCAAAGTTAATTGGGGTATTGATTTGGTTGATAATAGAGATGAATATGATAAGTATCTGTTTTGGGATTATGATTACGTTTCGGCTCCTATCTATTTGTGGCCGTTTACTCCTAATGTAATGGCAGCCGGTGGCTTTACGAATGGTTATGGCTTTAAACAGGAATAATAATTCATTCGTTAAACGAAAATAAATGTATGGGGAGAGGGCGTATTGTGAATGCTCTCTCCTTTTTTGTGTTTCTTAAGAATGTATTTCTAAACAGGCATTCCTGTTATTATCGCATTGACAATTTGAACTTAAGGTTTGCTTTCTTAAAGTTTGTAATTTCTGCTACCATAGCTGTCACCATTTTACCGAATCACCTATGGATAGGTAGATGTAGAGGGCAGCAGTTTGTTGTAGGAAGTTACAATAAGAAAGGTAGAAATCTTTTTTGTGATAGGTTTGTTCGCCTGTTGCAAAATTGTGCACATAAAAGACCAATTTTTACCTTGTTCTTCTTTGATAGCCTGTTACTTTTGTATCAAGACATATTTTAATCAGATACGAAATGAAATTAAAAATTTTAGTAAGTACAATAGTTAGCATCATGATATGGCCGGCAAGTATTGCGGCACAAGGTGAATTGATTCCAATGATAGAAATACCCGCAGGAAATTTCTATATGGGAACTTTGGGTGAAGATGAAAATTATGATGAAGCACCTATGCATAAGGTGTATATATCCAAACCATTTAAAATAGGGCTGACCGAAGTGACTAATGCGCAATATGAATTGTTCTGCCCTGAACATAAGTCGCTGCGTGGTAAAAATGGTTTCTCAAGTGAAGATGACGAAGCGGTGGTGTTCGTAACTTATCAAGATGCCGTTGCCTTTTGTGACTGGTTGACCCGGAAAGAAGGAAAAACTTATCGTCTGCCTACCGAAGCTGAATGGGAATATGCATGTAAGGCAGGCCGTTACTGGAATTTCTATATGGATGACAAGCTTCCTGCCGCTTGGCAAAAGAATCAAGTGATAGCGGCTACTCCCAAACCCTTGTCTTTGAAAGTGGCACAAACTCCTCCTAACGAATGGGGGCTATATGATATGTGCGGAAATGTGGAGGAATGGTGTTTGGACTGGTATGGGCCATATATAGACAAGGAACAGACTGATCCTGTCGGCTATTCGGACGGTATAGCACGTGTGACCAGAGGAGGCAGTCATAATACACCGGTGAAATATCTCCGTTCGGCAAACCGTATGGCTATGTTGCCGGAGGATAAACATACAATGACGGGCTTTCGGGTGGTACAGGCAGAGTATCCGCAAACTGCTCCGCTTTCTCAGCCAAAAGATGAGTATGTTGTGTCTCAGATAAAATGGGATTGGAACTCTCAATGTGTCACGGAACCTGTCTTCGCTGCTCCTTTGGTTTATGTGCATGAACCGGATGTGCATAGTGGAACGCCTTTTTTCAAGCATAATCATCAGCCGGCATTGACTTGGTGTGATAATGGAGACTTGTTAGCAGTGTGGTTTTCTACCAATGAAGAAAAAGGCCGTGAGATGGTGGTGCTCTCTTCGCGCTTGCGTGCCGGAAGCTGTGAATGGGAAAAGCCCCGTATGTTTTATCAGATAGCTGATCGTAACTTGACCGGAACTGCATTGTTGAACGACCGTCAAGGGACTCTTTATCATATCAATGGAGTGGAAGCGGCCGGACATTGGCAGAATTTGATGATGACTTTGCGTACAAGTACAGATAATGGACAAACTTGGAGTAAACCTCGTATGATTGCTCTCGAGCATACGAAACGCCATCAAGTGATAGCCGGAACCTCTATTACAAAGGAAGGCTGGTTTGTTCAGGCTTGTGATGCCGGACCCGGTGGAAGAGACGGGGCTGCTGTTCATATCAGTAAGGATAAGGGAAAAACTTGGACGGACCCATGGGATGGAGCGCCCTTGCCTGATTTTAAAGAAGGGAGAACAGGTACCACTATCGCTGGAATCCATGCCGGAGTGGTACAATTGAAGGATGGCAGATTGATGGCATTGGGACGTAACAATAGCATTCGTGATAAAGAAGGACGTTTACGTATGCCCATGAGTGTATCTGATGATATGGGCAAGACTTGGCATTATTCCGCTTCGGAATTTCCACCCATTGATGGAGGACAACGGCTGGTATTGATGCGTTTGAATGAAGGTCCTATTTTACTGATATCTTTTACTGAACATCCTTATCGTACTCCGAAAGAGGAGCGTGGAATGATGTTTACTAATCAATCAGGAAAGCCTTTTAAAGGATATGGCATGTATGCTGCTTTGTCATACGATGAAGGTAAGACCTGGCCTGTAAAACGCTTGTTGACTGATGGCATTTATCGTTTTCTTAATGGTGGGGCTTGGACCCAGTTTTTTGAAATGGATGAGAATCACGCTGAGCCTCGTGGCTACCTGGCCGGAACACAAACACCTGATAATATGATTCATTTGATAACAAGCCGCTTCTATTATAAATTTAATTTAGCTTGGTTGAAAGGAAACGAAAGTGCTATATCTCCTCATTCTTTGTCTGACTAAAGGGTGTAGAACACATATGTCCAATACTTTATATCGTTTTTTTTTGTTTTTAGGTCGTGTTGTTTATTATAAATGAAAGCAAACGAAATAAAATAAAGAAAAAAAGTGCAAAATTACTTTTGTTTTCCGAAAATATTTCTACTTTTGCAATGTGTGATTTAAGATACTATGATTATGGAGCACGCTTAAAGAGAACACAAAAAGAATTATTAAATCTAAAATGATTATTTGTTAACCCAGGAAAGTATGGAAAATGTTCAGAAAACAAGGCGTTTGTTTGCAAGCGCATACGGTTGTAAAGCCAGCCGTTCTTTTCTTATTTGGAGCTTGTCGGCCGCAATGTCCATAAGTGTCGCACCGATGATGGCTGAGGTTTCTTCCGATGTTAGGAACTTTGGCACTCAACTTGTTACTCAGGTGAAAAGTGTCACCGGAACCATTATTGATGAAACAGGTGAGCCTATGATTGGAGTATCAGTCTTGGTTCAAGGAACTACTACAGGGACGGTTACGGATTTGGATGGGAAGTTTGTATTGGAGGTTCCCGCAAATGCTACATTGGTTATTTCGTATATCGGATATAAGACTCAGAACATAAAAGTAGGTAGTCAGCATGCGTTTGCTATTAAAATGGAGAGTGATAATGAGGTGCTTGACGAGGTAGTTGTAGTGGGATATGGTGTGGTAAAGAAGCGTGACCTTACAGGATCGGTCTCATCTGTAAAAGCTGGAGATATTCAGAAAACAGCTTCTAGTAATGCCATGCAGGCTATGCAGGCCAAAGTGCCAGGCTTGGATATTCAGCAGAGCAGTGGTCAGGCCGGTTCAGGTATCAATATCAATTTACGTGGTAATCGTTCTATCAACGCAGATAATTCTCCGCTTATTTTAGTCGATGGTGTGGAATATGGTTCGACTATTGATATAAACCCTTCAGACATAGAATCTATGGAAGTGCTGAAAGATGCTTCATCTACAGCTATTTATGGTACTAAAGGGGCTAATGGTGTAATCATCATCTCAACTAAAAGAGGTAAAGCAGGAAAGACGAAAGTAAATTTGAATGCCTATGTGTCCGTCAATGAACCTACCAATATTCCGAAAGTCATGTACGGTGAACGCGAGGTACGGCGTTTGCTAGATGCCAAGAACTATAAAGATGATATTGCTGACGGTAGTTGGGGTACTCATCATGCCAAGGTGGAAGATGTATTGGGTACTGCTCCAAACTTCGGTTTACCTTATTCGGAAATGGATGTTTATAATGAGGGCTCCTATACAGATTGGCCTAATTTGCTGCTGAAAAATGGTTTGACTCAAAACTATGATCTTTCTATTTCTGGTGGCTCAGAAAAGACTACTTTCAATATTTCTATGGGGGCTATGGTGGAAGGGGGACTGCTGAAAAATGATAAGTTGGCCCGTTATAATGGTAAACTTTCAGTGGACCACAAGGTGAACGATATTTTAAAAGTGGGTATGGATATGCTCTACACTCATAAGAACCACGACAAACGCAGTGGCAATGTATTCGGTCGTTCGCTTTATATGTCAACTATTGCTCATCCTTACGATGCTGATGGTAATATTATTCTTCGCCCTTCTCCCTATTATGAAGCACATGCCAACCCGTTACTGGATGATCAGGAAGGGGCTTACGATAATAATATTGTGACCAATCGTTTGTTTGCTACCAGTTACTTGCAACTCACTCCCATTAAAGGGTTGACGTTAAAGACTTTGTTCAATGTTGACTATCAACAGCAACACGAGGGGTTGTATCGTGACTATCAGAGCGTCAGTGAATTGCAAAGTGCTAAGGGTAGCTATATTTCGAATGATCAAAATCATTATATTAATTATACTTGGGACAACACCTTAAATTATATAACTGATTTCGGAGGTAGTGATCATAGTTTGACGCTGTTGTTAGGTAGTTCTACTAAACGTAATGAGGCCCGTAGCAGTCAGGTCTCGGGCTATGCTTCTGCTGAACATTACTACAAAAGCTCATTTTATGATGTAAGTCTTATCAAGACTCCAGTTAATACTAGTTCTTATACTAAGACTACCATGCAATCTTATTTTGGTCGTGTAAACTATAGCTATAAATCTAAATATTTGCTTGCAGCTTCACTTCGTGCTGATGGTTCATCGGTACTGGCCAAGGGGCATAAGTGGGGCTATTTCCCTTCAGTAGCTGTAGCTTGGCGGGTGAGTGATGAGAATTTTATGGAAAGTACCCGTGATTGGTTGGATAATTTGAAGTTGCGTGCTTCTTGGGGTAGCACAGGTAATGCTGGTATCAGTGCTTACCAGACATTACCTATGGTAAATGCAGATAATCAAATTTATTATGAATTTGGTTCAGGTGTGACCACTGGTCGTATCCCGACTACTTTGGGGAATGAGAATTTAACTTGGGAAACTACTACTTCATATAATTTTGGCGTGGACTTTGGTTTTTGGGGTAATCGTATTTATGGTAGTGCGGACTTTTATATCAATAAGACTAAAGACTTGCTTTATGCTCAGAGCTTGCCCTTGTCATCAGTTTATTCACATGTACTTTCAAACATTGGTAAGACCAAAGGACACGGTTTTGAGATTCAAATAGGTGGTGTGCCTGTGAGGACAAAAAATTTTAATTGGGATACTACTTTGTCGGTTTCTACAGCAAAGGATGAAATAGTAGAACTTTCTAATGGTTTAGAAAAGAATATCAATGGCCGTACTGGTCAGATTGTAGGACAGCCTTTAAATATTTACTATTATTACGAGGCGGATGGTTGTTGGGGGGTAGGTGAATTCGAGACATATAAAGCAGACTGGGAGGCTTCTCATCCCGGCAAGACGCTCGACTTCCCCGAAGCTAATTCTACTACCGGTGACGTGAAGATTGTAGACCGTAACGATGATGGTAAGATTACTGATGATGACAAGCGGGTGTATGACCGTTCACCCAAATGTATTTTAGGTTGGAATAACACGTTGACTTATAAAGACTTTTCGTTATCGTTCTTGGTTTATGCTCGTTTAGGTGGTTGGATGGAATATGGATTGTATCAACAGTTCCGTTACGACAACGCTAATTGGGCTGACTTGGATTATTGGACTCCAGAGAACCAGGGTGCCCGCTTCCCTACTCCAGGTTTGACTAAACAAAATACTTATGCTGCTTCTACCTTCTATGAGAAATCATCGTATATCAAGATTAAAGATATTACTTTGTCGTATAACTTACCTAAGACATGGATTTCTAAGATCGGAATGAGTAATCTTCGAGTTTATGGCTCAATGAAGAATTTCTTTACTTTCAGTAGTGTTGATAATTATGATCCTGAACGTGACGGTGACATATCGTTCCCGTTAACTAAGCAATTGGTATTTGGTGTTAATATAGAATTTTAAATAATCATGAAAACAATGAAATTTAATTATATGAAAAGCGCCGCAATGGCATTGGCTTTTGCATGCTGTGTTTCTTCTTGTTCAGATTTTCTTGAAGAAGAGAACAAAACAGGTGCTACTGCTGAATTGGAATATGCTACAGTGAGTGGTATTGATGGTTTGATGGGATCTGCTTATTCTTTTTTACGCCTTTGGGCAGGTAAGCCTGCTGCCTTGGCGATGAATGGTTCAGGTACTGATGATCTCTTCTATGGCATTGACTGTGGTATGAAACCTTTAGGTGACTATACTTTTACAGCTGAACAAGATGGAAAAACAAATTTTGATTCTTATTGGGAGGCGTTTTACTGTGGTATTGATGTATGTAATTTGGCGTTGAAATATGTTCCTTTGAACACTGCTATTGGTGAAGCTAAAAAACAGACTTATTTGGGTGAAGCTCAATTCTTAAGAGCTTTCTATTATTTTTTATTAGTAAATACTTGGGGGCCTGTGCCTTACAATGCTACTCCTTTTACTGAAGTGTATAATACGGCTGTGCGTATGCCTGAGGAATTTATTTATAGTAAAATATTGGAAGACTTGGACAATTCTATTGCTAACCTAACAGTCAATGATAATGACAAAGAGAGTATGCGGGTATCTTCGGTTGCTGCTCATGCTTTGAAAGCCCGTGTTTTGCTTTACGCCGCTTCATGGATGGGCGAAAACTCTATTATTACTAATGATGTTTATAAAGGTAAGAATCTCTATGCTTTGGCGCAACAAGAGGCTCAAAAAGTAATTGACAGTAACTTTGCCCAGTTCTATGATAATACTTCGGATCTTTGGTTGATGACTAACGAGGATTTGAAAGTCAATAAAGAGGCAATCTTTGGAATGCACTACACACCTAATGTTACGACTTTTGAGAATCAGGGGCCTATTCAATATTCTACTGGTAAAGTATATAACAAGCAGATGGATCGTGACAAAGGCGGTAATGCACTTCATCTGGTGTTTGTTGGTTTATGGAATAACTCTGGTTCAGATTTGAGCGATGTGTTTGTACGTGCTACTAAACCCAATCAACAACTGCAAGGTGTGGTGATTAATTCTTATTATTCTCGTTACAGCCGTGGCTTTCGTAATTATTTGCTAACTCCTTATTCTTGGAATCTTTTCTGCAAAGTGAAAGATACCGACCAACGTTATGAGGCTACTATTCGCGATCACTATGATATTGCTCCCGGACTGGTTTCTAAGAACTATCCATTGATGAAGGATACGGCTATTTACTTTATTAATGCTGATGCTAATTCGCCCGAAGGTCAGGTTGCTATTGCTCGTGGTAAGAATCGCTATCGTGTATATACTCGTACAGGAGGGGATTTGCCTCTATACACTACAAACGATCCTGCTACGGCTGTACCGACTACTGGTATTATCACCCCAGTGTCATCTGTTTATAACGATGATCGTTATAACTCTAGTCAGTTCGCTGGCGATCAGCTCTTTGTTTCTATAAAAAAATATGAAGAAAATTGTCCTGGTTATTCTGCAAATTCGTTGATTACTCCTAGTACTTCAGAACGTGATATTATGTTGATTCGCTTGGCGGAAATGTATCTTATCAAAGCGGAGTGTCAGATGGAATTGGGGCAAAATGGTGAAGCATTAAACACACTGAACTATCTGCGTGCTCAACGTGCTATTTCCGGTAAGGATAACTCTATTAGCGGTACTGTTACTATGGAGACTATCCTTGATGAACGTTGTTTGGAATTTTTAGGTGAGGGGGACCGTTGGTTCGATTTGAAACGTACACACACACTTATTGATCGTGTGAAGAAGTACAATAAACAAGCTTCTCCCAATATTAAAGAGTATCATTACCTTCGTCCCATTCCTTCAGTACAACTGCAAGCTTTGGATCAAGTGTCAGTTACTCCTGCTCCTGGTTCAGGATTTTGGCAAAATGAAGGCTATTAAGTTAGTGTGAGTTTTGTTAGACTATAATCTGAGTCTGATAGAGGTGTGAAAAATGAAGGCTTTATTAAAAAGAATCTTTTTTATTCTACTAGCTAGAATAATAGGGATTCTTTTTAATGTTTCGCTTTTAGATAATTATTCTTTCTCTAGTGATTTTTTTACAAGAACAGAGAGTCAATACATTAGTGGATAAAGATATTGTTAATGTTCCTCCCAGATATTATTGGCCTATTCCATTCGAAACGTTGAGCAAGTCTAAAGGAAAGATAACGAATGGATATGGTTTGGCACAAGAATAAAGATTATATATGAAAAACATTTTATCTGTTTGCGCATTTTTGCTAGCCTTTGGGGCGCTCCCTTTATGGGGGCAGTCCCAAGATCCTTTGAATGAGGATCAAACAACTGTACGTATTTTAGAAGGTGATAATTCGGATCCTTCTATTGTCCGTTATGGAAAATCTTATTATCTAGTTCATTCTTCTTTTGTTTATACTCCAGGATTGGTAGTTTACAAATCAGATGATTTGGTGAACTGGGTTCCATGTTCCACGGCTTTAACTACTTTTACTGGAGATATCTGGGCTCCGGACATCGTATTTCATAACAAGCGTTTTTATATCTATTTTCCGACTTTGAATGGGAAAGGAAAGAAAACCAATATGGTAACTTGGGCGGATACTCCGGAAGGTCCGTGGAGTACTCCGGTAGATTTGAAAATAGGAGGAATTGATCCGGAACATGTGGTTGGTGAGGATGGAAAACGCTATCTGTTGCTCAGTTCCGGTGCTTTATATCCATTGTCGGATGACGGATGCTCTATTACAGGAGAACCGGTTCGGATTTATAAGGAATGGGAAATACCGGAGGAATGGGATATAGAAGGAGTTTCCATGGAAGGCTTGAACGTGAAAAAAGTAGGAGAGTACTATTATTTGTTCGTGGCCGAAGGAGGTACGGCAGGTCCTCCCACCAGTCATATGGTAGTACAGGCACGTAGTAAAAATATAATGGGTCCTTGGGAGAATGCTCCTTTCAATCCGCTTCTTCGTACGGAATCCCGTAATGAAAAATGGTGGAGTAAAGGGCATGGCTCTATTGTTGATACGGAAGATGGACGGTTATTTATGATTTTCCATGCTTATGAAAACGGATTCCAGACATTGGGGCGTCAGACCCTTTTACGTGAACTGGTCCAAAAAGAAGATGGATGGTTACATTTGAAAGAAGGAGCCATTTCTTTACCTGCACCGGAACGTTTGAAATTATCTGGTATAGAAGATTTTGTATGGCAGACGTGCCGGGAACATAACTTAAATGATCGGTTCCGGATTACTTCTGATAAAATCAGTGTAGAGGCAAAGGGGAATACTCCAAAAGAAGGATCTCCCTTATTAGCACGTACCAGTGCTCATAAATATGAAGTGGAGGCTTGTCTTGAACTGAAAGGTGAAAATACATCTGCCGGATTGGTGGCTTATTATGATGAGAATTATCATTTTGGATTTGGTTTTAATCATAAGCAGATGCTTCGTTATCGGCGTGGGCAAGTAAGTCGTACGGAATCAAAACTTCCTCAAGCAAACCAATGTGGAAAGATGTGGTTACGTTTGCGGAATGATGCTAATGTATTGTCGGCCTGGTACAGTGCCGATGGTAAAAAATGGCATAAGTATCCATGGGGATTTGAGATATCGGGAGTACATCATAATACGGTATATGGTTTCTTGTTTGTCCGCCCAGGTATTTTTGCCGGTGGTGACGGGCAGGTGGAAGTAACAGATTTTGTTTTGAGAAATCTTGATTGATGCGTTGTTTAGCTGGAATTTAATGATTGAATTGCTTATGAAATATTGCTGCTCTTTTTTATTGTTATTGCTTTTGGGGATTTCCGGTGGATTTGCCCAGGATAAGGTGGAGTGTTGGGGACGTTATGAAATCTCCCTGCCTGCCAAAGTAAAGGGGAACCCTTTTGATATTGAGCTTACGGCAACGTTTAGCGGACCGGATACTACATTGACTGTACGTGGATTCTATGACGGAAATGATACCTTCAAAATTCGCTTTATGCCTGTGAGCCAGGGAGTATGGTCGTACGTGACGCAGAGTGAGATTCCCGTGCTGAATAAGGTGAAAGGGCGGATAGAATGTATTGCTCCGGGTAAAGGAAATCATGGTCCAGTTAAAGTGGATGGAACTTATAATTTTAAATATGCTGACGGAACGCGTTATTATCCAGTTGGAACTACTTCTTATGATTGGATGCATGTGGCAGGTAACCAGCCTGATCAGACAGTGAAATCATTGGAACTATCCAAGTTCAATAAAATCAGGATGCTGTTTTTTGTGCAAAACTTTGATCCGGATTATCCTGAACCCTCCATGTTTCCTTTTGAGATAAAGAAGATAGTAAAGGATGAAAAGGGAAAACCTGTGTATGAATGGGATTTCACCCGCTTCAATCCTGCTTATTTTGCTCATGTGGAAGCATGTGTGGATAAATTGGTCGGAATAGGAGTAGAGGCTGATTTGATTCTTTTCCACCCTTATGATGGTGGTCGTTGGGGATTTGACAGAATGCCTTTGGAAGCCGGTGTCCGATACTTGAAGTATCTGACAGCCCGTATGAGTTCATTTCGCAATATTTGGTGGTCATTGGCCAATGAATATGATTTTTTGAGAGAATTAAAACCGGAATATTGGGATACTTTTACACATACGGTAGTAGAGAATGATCCTTATTCCCATTTATGCTCCATTCATACTTATACAGCTAAGTATTATAAATATTGGGAACCTGAATACACTCATGCCAGTATACAGGACCAGGCACCTGTAGAAGGTTTTGGAAGGGCGGCTACGGTGAAGAATATTTATAAGAAACCGATTATTTTTGATGAGGTATGTTATGAGGGCAATATGGATAACCGATGGGGAAGCTTGAGCGGTCAGGAATATCTTTATCGCTTGTGGCAAGGGCTGATTGTGGGAACTTACGTAACTCACGGAGAATGTTATATGGATAATTCAAAAGATTATTCTCGTGATTTTCTGGCTGTAGGAGGAACTTTTCAAGGGGAGTCCTGGAAGCGCATCGGCTTTACAAGACAGATTTTGGACGCACTTCCTAATCCTCTGCATTTATGTGATAGTAGTTGGGACCCTTATACTTCGACTGCCGGAGAAAATTATTATATGATTTATCTGGGCAAGGAAATAAAACCGGAATGGGCATTTGATTTACCGGTAAAAAACGCTTTTTATCCACGTTTGAAAGAAGGAGTACGTTTTAAAGTGGAAGTCATTGATACTTGGAACATGACGATAGCCGAATGGCCTGCCGTTTTTGAAACAACTGCTCCTGTAAAGGATAGGGTGTATGATAAAAATCAAGGGAGAGTAAGACTGCCTGCAAGTCCTTATCTGCTGCTAAGGATAACTGAAGTAGAATAATTTATGAATGTGTTAATTTGCTAATATGCTAATTTGCCGTTTGGTTCCGCTATGTTCGCATGTCAATTAGTCTATTAGCAAATTGGCAAATTAGCACATTCTTCAAAATTTGCACATAATAGACCAATTTTTACCTTTCTGTCCCCTGTCTCTCGTTTACTTTTGTAGTAGAACAAATCTTAATCTATACAAAATGAAACATTTACATTTCCTCGCTTTTGCCTTGTGCTGGCTTGTATGGGGACATCTGTTAAAAGCACAAAGTATTGATCATTATAGTTCGTTAGATCCTTCGCAACCTATAGAATTTAAAGGGAACTGCCTTCGTTATGCAGATAAAGAAATTATTTTAGGTCCGAAAACATTTTTTGTTGATGGGCAGTTGTCCGATAGGGAAGTGGCGGGTAATCCTTATGTTTTTAATAGTTTCAATAAACCTGCCGCTAATTTCTCAGCTGGTACGGAAGCGGAACCGATGAAAGTTTATTTGGCTCCTTATGTCTATTGGATTGATGATCCAGATGACCCTGCTATTCGTGTTGGTAAAGACGGACGTGAACCGTTCGGCTTGGTTGTTAAATGCCCTTATCTCCATATTATCGGATTGAATAGCCATCCTGAAAATACAGTCCTGGCATCCAGCCGTGGACAGACACAGGGGGCTGTCGGTAATTTCACCATGTTTGATTTTTGGGGAGACGGTCTGTTGGTAAAGGACTTGACCATGGGGAATTTCTGTAATGTCGATTTGGAATATCCTCTGAAGAAAGAATTAAGCAGGAAAAAACGAATGTCTGCCATCACTCAGGCACACGTTGCTTATTGTCATGGCGACAAGATTGTGGCGGATAATGTACATTTCATCAGCCGCTTGAATATGAATCCGTTGAATGGCGCCAAGCGGATACTTTTTAATAAATGCCACATGGAAAGTACGGATGACGCATTGACCGGAACAGGGGTTTATCTGGATTGTACACTTCATTTTTATGGTCAGAAACCTTTTTGGAGAAGTGATATGGGCGGAGCTGTATTTTTGAACTGTGACTTTTATGTGTGTCATGAGGAAGACCGGCAATATTTTTGTAAGTCGGTCGGGCCGTTAAGTATTGTTGATTGCCGTTATCATTCGAAGAAGCCGGTTTATGCGGGCTGGACACATGATCCCACAGGTTGGTTGCGTTGTTACCAATACAATGTGAAACTGAACGGGCAACCTTATGTAATTGGGGCTGACAAGCCTTATAATACGGTTTGCATGGATCAGTTGAATCAATTGAGAGCTTTTCGGCTGGAAGAGCATGGAGAGGTGCTTTATAATACTTATAATTTATTGAGAGGAGAGGATGATTGGGATCCCCTTCAGGTGAAAGACCGTGTTATTGCTATAGGTAAACGAGACGGAAAGGATTATACCCGGATGCCCTCCTGTCTTTCTGTAGAGCCTTTAACGGCTTCTATCCAGACAGGTGGCCGGACGGTTAGATTGACAGCAACAGTAAAAAGGCATTGCAACTATGTGTTGAATAATGTTCCTGTGAAGTGGAAAGTACAACAAGGTTATGAAAAGAATGTGAAATTATCCACTTCCGAGGGATATGAATGTGTTGTCGAGGCAACTAATGTGGAGGATGAAACAAAGCATTTTACAGTGATAGCCTATACAGAGGATGGTTTGGAATGTGCCACAGAACTTACGGTTGCACCGGACTATGTATCGGCTCCTTCGTTTACGGAAAATCCAAAGCTGAATATTACTAAAGGAGTAGCTACTGTCAGTTATGCTTTGGATTTGAATGGGCGCAAAGATGAATCATTGATAACCTGGTATAGATGTACGGACAGGAAAGGGACTAATAGACTTCCGGTTTCGGTATCCCGCTTGAATGAACCGGAATATTCCTATACTTTGGTAAAAGAAGATGTTGGTTATTATCTGATGGCAGTTATCGCTCCCAAGCATCTGCGTTGTTTGCCGGGGGAAGAACGAATTGTTGTTTCCAACTCTCCGATAAAAAAAGGGCAAGTGAACATCACTCATATATTTGAAACGGATTTTCAGAACTTTCCATGTAAGAATCAACCACAACTTTTACCGGGATTCTGGACGATTGGTGGATATAAGCCTTTGGATACGGCAGAATATGATTGGCAGGTAGTTCCGGATAAAGATTATTGGATTTATGGGCCGGGAATGAATGGTTCCCATGGAACCGGTTTGTTACAAGATCAGAAAGGAGCTCGTTTGCTTTATACTCCATTGGATGGCAGTTATGGAGATATGGCAATAACATTGAATGTGGATGCCAGTAAAACAGCAGGACAAGGTTTTGGTAGTGCTACAGGACAGTATTTGGATTTGTATATCAAGTTTGATACCCGTACTTTAACAGGATATGCATTACGTATCATTCGTACGACCAAGTATAGTAATGCAGTTGATTTTATCTTGATGAAATATGAGAACGGGGTGGCTGAGGCTATCAGTCAACCGGTATCTTCTACCTGCTATCGTACAGATTGTACCATAACATTGACTGTTAAAGAAGGAAAATTGACAGCACATGCTTCAACAACAACTCCGCTTCCGGCGCCTGTAACTGATCCGAACTTGAAACTTTCGGTAGATTTGGAGGCGGATATAGCTTCGAATACTTTTGGGGGCACCGGAATCCAGCATACGGGCAGCTGTGGTGAAAGTACAACGATGCTGCACTATATGAAGGTGGAATGGGAATAGAATGATTATTGAATTTAATAAAAGAAAGTAATAGATAATTATGAAGAAGAGTATTATTGCCATAGCATTTTTGTTGTTATGTCCATTTTATGGGGTGAGAGCACAGGAGAGACCATTTTTTGATTTGTCAGGAAAAGGATGGCATTTATGGCAGGATAAAAATGCAGCTTGGCAGACAGAGGATATTTATTTGACATTGGAAGAGGCACGGAAAAGTCCTGTAATTGTTCCTACAGCGGGATGGGATATATTGACTTCTGCCCAGACTCTTTCGGTACAGGTTCCTGGAACAGCTGAAGAATATCTTCAAACTCAGTCCGGACCCGAAGGAGATATTACAGGAGTTACATGGTGGAGTCGTACAATGGATATTCCGGTATTGAAGAAAGGACAAAAAGTCTTTTTGAATTTTGGCTCTATACGTTCACGGGCGGAAATTTTTATTAATCAGAGATTAGTGGATTATCAGATTGTGGACAATGTTCCTTTTGAAACGGATATTACTCCTTATATAAAATCAGGAGAACAGGTACAATTGGCTGTACGTATAACGGATGCGGGTGGTAACCATGATTGGCGTGACTCCAGAACTATTCCGTGGGGAGATAAAATGTTGCCTCCCGGTCATGGCTTTGGAGGAATAACAGGAAAAGTTAGTATGAAGGTATGTAATTCTGTTTATGTGGCAGATATTTATATGCAGAATACTCCTCAGATAACTACCGCCAACGCTATTCTGACATTACAGAATGAAAAAGGAAAGACTGCGAAGCAGGATCTTCGTATAACGGTGTACGAGTGGAAAAATAAAGAAAAAATAGTTTATTCTAAAGAGATAAAGGGTATCTCATTAAATAAAGGTATGAATGAGCTGAAGATTCCTGTATCAGCTCCGGATGCGAAATTATGGAGTGTGGATGATCCTAATCTGTATGTATGTGAGGTGGAGTTGTCCGAAGGACAGAACTGGGTGGATAAAGATTCCCGCCGTTTTGGATTCCGTTGGTTCGAGGCTTCCGGTATAGGTGAGGATGCTGTTTTTCGTTTAAACGGAAAACGTATCATGCTTCGCTCGGCCATCAGTTGGAGTTTTTGGCCGGTCAATGGTATTTTTCCATCGGAAGAATTGGCTGAAAGGCAAATTCGCATCGCTAAGGAGTTAGGATTGAATATGTTGAATTTTCATCGTTTTATCGGTAATACTGACGTAATGAATTATGCTGATGAGTTGGGACTGCTCTATTTTGAAGAGCCTGGCGGCTTCCGTCTGGATGTGAGACAGCCGTTTATGAATGCTGTTTTGCATGAAAAGGTCATCCGTATGGTAAAGAGGGATCGCAGTCATCCCTGTCTGGTTATCTATAATATGATGAATGAATCGGGAAATGCTGCTCCTGAAAAGTTAGAATTGGAAATTCAAGCGATGAAGGATATGCGTGTATTGGATCCTTCCCGGTTGATTCTTCGTACCTCGGCTTGGGCTAAGGGAGATGATATAGAAGATCAGGCTAAAATTCATATTCGTCCTTACGATGAAAAAGTGTATTGGAGTGGTTGGTATGATTATCATCGTGCCGGAGGACCTGCTGTTTGGAATGAAGGTTTGTACAAAGGCCCTGACGATTATTATAATGATACCAAGAATAAGCGTGAAATTGTATTCTTTGGTGAGGAAGGGGCTTTATCATCACCTCCTCGTTTGGAAAAGAATAAAGAAGATTTGGAAAAATATAACTATAAAGGATGGGATGGCAGAGAGTTTCTACGTTGGTATGATGAATTCAATAAATTTCTGGATGCTAAACAGTTAAGGACTGTTTATCCTACCGTGGATGATTTGTGTGTGGCTATGGGAACTGTATCCTATGAACATCAGGGACGTAAAATAGAATCGGCCAGAATGAATAATTTGACGGATGCATACGTTGTTAATGGATGGGAATCGGAATTGACGGAGAATTATTCGGGAATTGTCGATTGTTTTCGTTATCCCAAATCAGATCCGGCTATCATAGCTCGTTATAATCAGCCTTTGTATGTAGCGGTAAAGACCAGGCAACAGGTTGCAGCCGCAGGGGGAAAGGTGACCGTTGATTTTTATCTGATTAATGAGAAGAATGTCCGGGGAAACCATCAATTGAAAATCTCGGTGACAGACTCTCAAGGAAAAGTGATGGAGGTAGGGACTTATGAAACGGAAGCCGCCGGAGGTGAGGTTTATGGTCAGTTGTTGGTGAAGGATGTAAAAATACCAGTTCCTGCAGTTGGGGGACTTTGTAGGATTGAAGCAAAACTGTGTAAGGAAAATTCTGTTGTTACAACTGGGTATGATGATATATTGTCTGTAAATCTGGCATCCAATATGTTGGATGGTAAAGGGGCCGTTTGGGAAGATGGGAGTGCTTTACAGAATTTCTTGAAGGGTAAAACGAAAGAAGCGGTTGCAGCTTACGAGGATAATTTAGGAAAGTTGGATTGGATTATGGTGGCCCGTCCTCCTAGGAAAGATCAGTTGACAATGGTGCCGATGGAAGCGTTACGCTCTGCCGATGGCAAACCGGGATTGGATGTGGTCTATTATGAGGATATGGAATTTCAGAAGGAAGTTTATCATGAAGTGGCCAAGGTGGTTAATCTGAGTGCTATTGAGGGAGCTACACCAAGTCCTTTTGTGTATATGCTTGATGGTTATGGTATTAAATGGAGTGGTAAAGTACTTCCTTCTGTCAGTGGTGAATATACGATTATTCCTCAGAGTAATGATCGTAGTATGATTGAAGTCTTTGTCAATGGTAAGAAAATATATGAAATTACCAGGAAGAAAGAGCATTTGGGCGATGGAAAAGTCTATTTGGAAGGAGGCAAGTCTGCCGATATAGAGATTCGTTTCAGGCATCCTCGTAGTAACGCGCGTTGTCGTTTGGATTGGGCTGTTCCTAATGATAAGATGCCGGATGCACAGCGTTTAATGGAACGTGCCGTAAATGATGGAACCAAAATCTTTATTATTCAGAGTGCTGATGAATGGTCGGAATTTATAGCGGCTAATAGTAAAGTGGTGTTTAAGGACAAATTCTTTGTTGGAACCAACTGGCTGGGCGGGGTGATGTTTAATAAGCCGCATGATATTTTCAAGGAACTTCCTGTCGGAAATGCTCTCAACTGGCCTTATCAGGCATTGATACATACAGGGGTGGAGCGTATGGGATTAGTGATGGAAGGTGAGGAATTGCTGGTCGGAGCCTATCATACTTATCCTATGGCTATCGGAACTGCTATGGGGATTGTACCGATGGGTAAGGGTAGTGTTTTGTTCTCTACATTGGATATCTATGGGAACATCATTAATGATTCGGCTGCCGGGCTTGTAGCCAAAAAACTGATTTTCAATATGATTGATTTTAATTAAAATAACAGATATCATGAAAAAACGAATCCTATGCTTTTGTTTGTGCCTGTATTGTATAGGGATATGGGCGGCCGATGCTTCTTTTAAGAAGACAGGAAATGATTTGTTGTTTCTCCTGCCTCAGGGAAAGGTGAAGTTGGAATTTTGTACAGATGATATGTTCCGTGTACGTCATTCTCAAGGTCCTGTGTTCGCTGAAAATGAGCAGTGGATGGTTCGGAAATATGATTTTCCTTCTGTCGACTATACAGTGGAAGATAAAGATGCTGCATGGTTGATTACGACCGGAAAACTGATTATAGAAGCCACCAAGAATCCGTTCTGTCTTACTGTTTCTGATAGAAACGGTAAGATGCTTTATACGGAACTTGCGGAACAACGTTTTTATAAGGATTCTGTCAAGACAAAAGCTGTTCTACAGCCGGATGAACATTTCTTTGGCTTTGGGGAACGTATGGATTTCATGGATCAGCGAGGGCGTAAGGTCTATCTGAATGTAGAGTTGGGAAGAGGGATAAAACCGGCTGTAGGAGGAAAAGATATTTTACGTGCCAATTATTGTCCCGTACCTTTTATGATGAGTACCAAAGGATATGGTTTGTTCTTTCATACTCCGTTTGCTACCGAATGGAATATGGGATGGGACAGTAGTGACTATTATTCATTCAAAGCTTTTGGCGGTGATTTGGACTATTATTTTATTTATGGTCCCGATTTTTATACCATGGTTGACAGATATACGGAATTGACCGGAAAATCCCCCATGCTTCCTCGTTTTGCAATGGGGTTGCATGTCGGTACTTATTCCGGTGGAACCTGGAAGAATGAAGAGATGACTTCCGATAAATATCCGCCTGCTTTATGTAAACGTTTGCGTGAGGAAGGAGTGCCTTTTGATTTGCTTTGGCTAGATTCTACCTGGAGACTGTTTAATACCACTTACGGAAATGGTGGTTGCTGTTTTGAATGGCGCAATACGTTCAAAGATCCGAAAGCTATGTTTGACAGTTGCTATGCGCAAAATGTAAAAATGGTGGGGCTTCATATCCGTTCTATATTAGATAATGGTCCTGAATATCATCTATTGGATAAGGCGCGTGAACAGGGAAACGTGCTGTATCCAGGAGCCAAGACAGAAGGGGTAGTGAATTTCTTTGATCCGAAAGCAGTAGATTGGTGGTGGGAGAACGGAGTAATGAAAGTCGCTTCTATCGGGGCTAAGTTTGTGAAAACGGATGTCGGAGGAACGATGGACCTGAAAGGACTTCATAATATTTTTCCTTTAGCTTATGCGGAGGCTCCCTATCGTAAATTTCAGGAATATAATAATATGAGGGGGTTGACACATACTCGTGAAGGTTATGCGGGAATTCAGCGTTATCCTTATATCTGGGCCGGAGATTGGGGGAGTGAATGGCAGTGGTTTGAACCGGTGATACGTGCAGGACTTAATATTGGTATGAGTGGTGTGGGTAACTGGACTCATTGCATGGGAGGATTTGAACAATATTCTCCTTACGATACAGAATTATATACTCGTTGGGTACAGTTCGGTATGTTTTCACCTATCGCCATGGTGTTCGGTATGGACCATCCCCGTTACCATGAACCTTGGACTTATGGTCCGGAGGCTTTGGCCAATTTCATCAAATATGATAGTTTGCGTTATACATTGATTCCTTATATTTATAGTAATGCCTATCAACTTTATAAAACGGCACGTCCCATGATGACTCCTTTAGTGATGGACTATCCTCAGGATGAGAATACTTATCAGCTGACACGTCAGTATATGTTCGGGCCATGGATGATGGTTTGTCCTGTCACTACCAAAGGTGCACTGAGCCAACATGTTTATTTTCCCGGTGGAGAATGGTTTGATTATGAAACCGGTGAGCGTTACGAGGGCCGTCAATATAAATCTTTTCTTACTCCGTTGGATGTGTTGCCTATCTATATAAAAGCCGGAGCTATTATTCCCATGCAACCTGTTATGCAGTGGGTAGATCAGCACCCTGTAGAGATGATAACATTGGATGTCTATCCGTCAGGCATTTCTTCTTATGAGATGTATGAAGATGATGGTATATCAATGGATTATCAAAAAGGGATTGGTTCATTGACCCGTTTTACCAGCAGGCTTGCTGATGATAGTTGGACGTTTACTGCAGATAAACCGGTAGGGAAGTACAAACCTGCCAAGCACACTTATCTAGTAAAGGCTTATTTGCAGAACGTTCCGCAATCTGTGATAGAAAATGGTAAATCGTTGCCCGTTCTTTCATCAGTTACAGATGCAGAGCGGAATACAGGCTGGTTTTATGATATAGAGCATAAACGTTTGTATGTGAAGACAGCCGGAGATAACCGTCAGAAAATTGAAATTGTGGTACAATAACTTAAAGGGATGATTCTATGAGAAAAATTATCGGTTTTCGCACTTTATGTGTAGGTTTGGGAATATGGGTGGGGACTGTTGTGGTTTCTGCTCAGGGGGAGTTCAAGGCATTACCTTGGAGTCAAAGTACCGCTTATAATTCTTATCTGATGCGTGATGTACATCGGCAGTTTGCATCCCGGCAGTTAGCCATTCAGCAAGCATTTACTTCTCCTGCCGGGATGCAGGAGTACCTGGAGGGTTGCCGTGAACGATATAAACAAATAGTAGGTACTTTTCCTGAAAAAGAGAATTTAAATGTTCAGGTGGTGGGGAAGATACAAGGTACCGGCTATCATATAGAGAAAATAATTTTTGAAAGCAAGCCTGGCCGCTATGTCACAGCACATCTTTATATGCCGGAGAACATGACTGTTCCTGTTCCGGCAACATTGGAACTTTGCGGACATGGATTGAATGGTAAAGGTTCTTCGTCTCATGCCGCTATGCTGATGGCATCCAATGGTATTGCTGTACTAGTGGTAGATCCCATAGGCCAGGGAGAACGGTTGCAACTTATTGATAGGGAAGGAAAACCACTGACACGGGGGGCTACCACGGAACATACCTTACTGAATGCGGGCTTTAACTTGCTTGGTACTAGTTTGGCGGCACAGGAATATTGGGATAATCATCGGGCTTTGGACTATTTATTGACTCGTAAGGATATTGATCCGGAGCGTATCGGAGTATATGGATCTTCTGGTGGTGGTACTCAGACCGCTTATTATATAGGTTTGGATCCCCGTGTAAAGGTAGCGGCCATTTGTAGTTTCTTTTCTACCCGAGAACGTACTATGGAGTTGCAAGGTCCTTCCGATGGTTGCCAACATATACCATACGAAGGGCGTGAACAACTGGAAGTACCTGATTTTGCTTTAATGATGGCTCCACGGCCTTTATTGATTTTAAGCGGTAAATATGATTTTGTCGATTTATGGGGTGCACAACAAGGGTTTGCTGAATTACAACAGTGCTATAAAGTATTGGGAGTTCCCGAAAAGGTGGATATGCTGACAGTAGAAACAGGGCATGGACTTGGAACTGAAAAAAGGCAAAAGTTGGTCAGTTGGTTCAAGCGTTGGCTGAAAGATGATCAATCTCCGGTGAAGAAATCGGCACAAGACCGTTTCCGGTTGTCTGATATGCTTTGTACGACTAAAGGACAGGTGAATGTATCTATGCCTGGAGCACTCAGTATTATGCAGGAAAATGTGAATCAGCTGGATGAGTGGGCTTCCAAGCGTGAGGCGTTTCTTTCGAAAGGAAAGAAAACTGTCCAAGCAAAGATGCTGGATTTGTTAGGTCTTAAAGGTCTTCCTGACCATAAAATAAGAATTGAGGCAATCGGACATGATTCAATGCGTGAATATGAACAATATAAGTTTCAGCTTATAAGGGAAGGGGAGATGCCTGTTCCTTGTATTCTTATCATGCCGTCCAGAGCGAATGCTGATTCTCCTGTTGAGTTAAGGTTACAGGAAGAGGGAAAAGGAACTTATTTGAGTGAATATGCGAATTTTGCTGCTGCCTTGACGGAAGGAAAAATCTTGTTGTTGGCAGATTTGCGCGGATTTGGGGAAACAACGGATCCTGCATTCTATACGGATGCTAAATATTGGAACCGTGAGTATCGCAATGCAATGGTCAGTATGCATATAGGGCGTCCTATTATGGGACAACGTGTTGTCGATATTTTGACTTTGCTTGATTTTTGTTCAGAACACGAATTTCTGAAAGGACACCCCGTCAAGGTATTTGCCAATGGTATTTATGGTCCGGTTGCAATTCATGCTGCTTATTTGGATGAAAGAATCAACAGTGTGGAGATAAAACATAGCGTGAAGACTTGGAAGGAATACATTGAGAGGCCTATGCAGTGGGATATGTATTCTAATGTGTTGTATGGTGCTTTGAAATATTATGATTTACCGGATTTGATAAGGTTAAGCAATTGTCCCATTTGTTTTGCAGATTAAAAAATAGAATTCATTTCCACTGTAGGAGCATATTAAATGCCCAAAGGAGGGCACAGTAATCTGCTCCTGCAGTGGATGGAATATATGGCTTGTCTATTTCTTTTCCAGGAAATCAGCACGCATCGGACTGAAACAATCTATCAGCATACCCGGTTCCAGACATACACAACCATGCACAGCATCCGGTTCCTTATACAGACAGTCGCCGGCCGATACAATTTTTTTCACACCATTGATGATAAACTCAAATTTTCCACTTTCCACATAAGTCACTTGTGAATGGATATGATGGTGGACAGCTCCTACAGCTCCCTTTTCAAATTTTACTTTAACAACCATGATGTCATCATTGTAACCCATGATCTGGCGCACTACACCTTCGCCTGCAGGTTCCCATTCTTTGCCTTCTGCAAAAATGAAGTTTTCACTACCTGTTTTCATAACCTTTTTTTCAGTGTTTTTGTTTGTTTCTTCAGTACACTCTTTGTTGCTCTCTTTTTTTTCACTTTGTGCATTGCAGCTCTGCAATAGTAGTGGTGCCATCAAGGCGCAAGCATACAATGCGGTTCTTACCTTACGATTCATGATCTTGCATTTAATATAAAATGAATAACTAAAACTTTTCTTCAAATATACTTATAATATGGGGAGGGTAGTTCGTCGTGATTAAAATATACGAGGAAAAGACCAAATATTACAAATCCAAGCTCCGGAAAATGGCTTATTTTGCTTCATAATGATATTTAAACTTGAATCAAAACACTAAAACAACAATGAAAAGCACATTAAAGAAGAACTGGGAAAGAATTGTCCTTTGCCTGTGCATGGCAAATTTTGCTTGTATAGGTATAGCCCAAACTAATAAAAAATTAGATGACCAAGTTATAAATACGATGAAAACCGCCACTCGGTTTATGATGAACAAAGTGAGTTATAATGGTGGCTTCGTATGGAATTATTTGCCGGATATGTCCCGCTCATGGGGAGAAATGGAAGCCAAGAGGACAATGGTATGGATTCAGCCGCCGGGAACTCCTTCTGTCGGTCATTTGTTGCTTGACGCTTATCATGCTACAGGAGATGAGTATTATTATGAAGCTGCGAAAAAAGTGGCTAACACCTTGATTTGGGGACAGCTTGAATGTGGCGGATGGAATTATGTGTTCGATTTTGCAGGAGAGAACTCCTTAAAGTCCTGGTATGATACCGTTGGTAAAAATGGCTGGCGTCTGGAAGAATTTCAACATTATTATGGAAATGCGACTTACGATGATGCGGGTACTATGGAGGCTGCCAAATTTCTACTTCGTATGTATGTGGAAAAAAATGATCCTGCTTTCCGTCCGGCTTTGGAGAAAACCATTGATTTTGTCTTGAAAAGTCAATATCCGGTGGGTGGATGGCCTCAACGGTATCCTTTGATGTATGATCACCCTTTTCAAGGTAAGAAAGATTATTCGTCTTTTATTACTCTGAATGATGATGTGATTCCTGATGCGACCGAGTTTTTGATTCAATGCTATCAGGCAATGGGGTTGCAAGGGGTAAAGGAGCCTATTATGCGTGCTATGTACTTGATGATTTCCCTTCAACAAGGGGAACCTTATGCAGGCTGGGCGGACCAATATACAGTAGATGATTTGAAACCGGCTCATGCCCGTTCTTATGAACCGCGCAGTGTGAACACCGGTACTACCGTCCGTCTTGTTAATTTAATGATGGATTACTATAAACTTACAGCTGATACTCGTTTCCTGTCGGGGATTCCTGCTGCAATTCGTTTTTTGGAATCAATGAAATTACCGGAATCGGATGTGAAGAAATGGAAGAGTCAGTCGACTAATCCGGAAGCTATTTTGGTTCCTCGTTTTGTAGATCCTGATACTGGTAAACCACTGTATGTCCATCGTAAGGGAAGTAATGTGAAAAACGGTACTTATTATATAGATCAGAATATAGAAAATACAATAGCTCATTATAATTCGGCAACTTTTGTGAATCCTGGTGAACTGCGTCGTCGTTATGAGGAAGTGAAAAAACTTCCTGTATCCGAATTGGCGAAGAATTCACCTTTGCTGCAGGATCATTTGGTTCCTTTACCTAAATATTATACTCGTTTACGTGGAAAAGCTACGGAAGAAGTTGCCCGGAAATTGGTGAAATCACTGACTAAGGACGGTTGCTGGCTCTCTCCTTTAAAGTCAACCTCGAACCCGTATAAGCCATATACTGTTTCAGGACCTAGTGAGGAAACGAAATATATAGCTACCTTTGTAGGGGACGAGCACGATACATCACCTTATCCGTGTACCACCGGAGAATTGTGCATCTCTGTTGGAGATTATATTGATAATATGATAAAATTAATTAGTTACCTTGAAAAGTAAAGTTTGTTAGGTATAGGTTTATGAAGAATACTGTAATTTGTTTATTGTTGTTCGGGATAAGTCTGACGGCTTCTGCTCAAGAAAAGGTGGAAACAGTTTCTATGCGTTATGAAACGCAGAATGATATGCCGCTGTTCTATCAGAAGATGAAAGAAAACCTGACTTATCCTATGGCATGGGGGAACTCTGCTATCCGAAATTTCGAAAAGTGGCGTGAGGAAGCTCGAAAAACGTTATTGGATTGCATGTTGCCTGCTCCTCCTGCTACGGCTTTTGATAAGAAAGTGATAGATACCGAGCAACGGAATGGATATAGGGCGGAGAAGATTTTGTTCAGTGTTTCGGAATATTCTCGTGTTCCCGCTTATCTGTTGGTTCCTGACGGGAATGGCCCGTTCCCGGCAGTATTGCTGCTTCACGATCACGGTGCGCATTTTTCGATAGGGAAAGAGAAGATGGTACGTCCGTTCGGTGTGGAAGCATCTGTACTGGCCGATGCGGACGATTGGGCGGAAAAATGTTATGACAAACAGTATGTAGGTGATTATCTGGCAAGTCACGGATATGTAGTGCTTGCTGTGGATGCCTTGTTTTGGGGGGAACGGGGACGTAAGGAAGGAGTACGCTATGACTCACAGCAAGCGTTGGCGGCCAATATGTTACAGATGGGAATGTCTTGGGGAGCCTTGATAGCCTGGGATGATATTCGTAGCGCGGAATTTCTGGCCTCATTGCCCATGGTTCATAAGGAAAAGATAGGTACTATGGGATTTTCTATGGGAGCACATCGTGCCTGGATGGTCAGTGCCGCTACAGATGTGGTGAAGGCAGGCGCTGCTGTGTGCTGGATGAATACTACAGATAGCTTAATGACACTTACCAATAATCAGAACAAAGGTGGGTCTGCTTATTCCATGATTATTCCCGGAATACGGAATTGGATGGATTATCCTCATGTGGCATCTATCGCCTGTCCCAAACCGATGTTGTTCATCAATGGCTTGCGGGACAAACTTTTTCCTGTAAAGGGCGTTGAAAGCGCTTTCTCTACCATGCAGGATGTATGGAAGAGTCAATCGGTAGAAAATCTGTTGACCACCAAGTTCTATGATTTGCCCCATTTTTGCAGTAAGGAGATACAGGATGATATACTTGAGTTCTTTAATCAAAATTTAAAATAGAAAGCGATGAAAATTAAGATGTTGATGGCATTTGTTGCCTTGTTATTGTTTTCTGCTTTTACGGCAGACCGCACAATTACTATCTTTATGATAGGTGACTCGACTATGGCCAACAAACCCTTAGAGGGAGGTAATCAGGAACGTGGATGGGGCCATGTGCTGGGAGGATATTTCAGTGAGAATATTCGTGTGGAAAACCATGCTAGAAATGGTCGGAGTTCTAAAAGTTTTATTGATGAAGGATTGTGGGAGGTAGTAATTAATAAAGTAAAGCCGGGTGATTATGTTTTTATTCAGTTTGGGCATAATGATGAGAAGGCCGATAAGAAACGTCATACTGATCCCGGATCTACTTTTGATGCCAATCTACGCCGTTTTGTAAAAGAAACACGTGCTAAAGGGGGAATTCCCGTGTTGTTCAATGCCATTGTCCGTCGTAATTTCCGGAATAATAAAAATGCGGTAGCCGAAGATGATGTGCGCAAGGATTTGTCAAAGGGGAGTGTTTCTCAAGATGGAGAAGTGTTGATTGATACTCATGGAAAATATTTGGAGTCTCCGCGTAACGTGGCAAAAGAGTTGGATGTGCCTTTTGTGGATATGAACAAGATAACGCATGATTTGGTGCAGGAGATGGGGCCGGAGGCTTCAAAAAAATTGTTCATGTGGATTCCTGAAGGTGTGTGTGCAGCTTGTCCGAAAGGGCGTGAGGATAATACGCACCTGAATGTATATGGGGCGCGTACTATTGCTGGTTTGACGGTGGATGCTATAGCTAAAGAGGTTCCTGCATTGGCACCTTTTGTACGTCATTATGATTTTGTAGTGGCAAAAGATGGCAGTGGTGATTTCTTTACCATTCAGGAAGCGATTCATGCTGTCCCCGATTTTCGTAAAGCAGGACGCACTACTATTCTAGTCCGTAAAGGGGTATATAAAGAAAAAGTGGTTATTCCTGAAAGCAAGATTAGTGTTTCTTTGATAGGTGAGGACGGAGCAATTCTGACAAATGATGATTTTGCTTCTAAAAAGAACTATTTCGGAGAAGAAATGTCTACCTCCGGTTCATCAACCTGTTATATCTATGCTCCCGATTTCTATGCTGAGAATATCACTTTCGAGAATAGTGCCGGCAGAGTGGGGCAGGCAGTGGCCTGTTTTGTTAGTGGAGATCGCGCTTATTTCAAAAACTGTCGTTTTTGGGGAAATCAGGATACTTTGTACACTTATGGCAAAGACAGTCGTCAGTTTTATGACCATTGTTATATAGAGGGTACGGTGGATTTTATTTTTGGCTGGTCTACGGCATTGTTTAAGGATTGCACCATCCATAGTTTGGGTGATGGGTATGTTACCGCTCCTTCTACAGATCAAGGCAAAAAATATGGCTATGTTTTTATAGGCTGTAAATTGACGGGTGTGGCTGAGGCTCAGAAGGTGTATTTGTCCCGTCCTTGGCGTCCTTATGCACAGGCTGTTTATATTCATTGTGATTTGGGAAAGCATATTCTTCCGGTGGGTTGGAACAACTGGGGCAAAAAAGAAAATGAGGAAACCGTATTCTATGCTGAATACCGGAATACGGGAGAAGGGGCGGCTACCGCTTCGCGTGCTTCGTTTGGAAAGCAGCTGAACGATATCAGTAATTATAATGAAGCACAGATTTTGGCAGGTGATGACGGATGGAATCCGGTGGAAAATGGAAATGTGTTGTTGCAGAATTTAAAGAGATAAGCTGTTCTTTCTACCAGTAATAATACTTTGTCACTGTAGGGAGGAATTCTATTTGTTCCTATGGAAAGTGTCAGGGAAGAGTAGAATGATAAAGGGGGGATTTAACTTTTCCCCTTTTGTTTTTTTAGGAGCTTGTATATCAGTATCTCTCGTTTTTTATGTATTTTTGCCTATTATATATGAAAATCTACGAAATGAAAAGACACATTCTGTTTATACTTACTTTGCTGCTCTTTTTTCATGCAAAAAGTCAGCCTAATTGTATCTTTACTCATTATTCTTCGGAAAACGGCTTGTCTCAGAACTCCATCATGAGCATGGTACAAGACCATAATGGAGTTTTATGGTTCTCTACTTGGGATGGAATCAACCGGTTCAACGGTTATGACTTCAAAGTTTATAAAGCCAGACAAGGGAATAAAATTACTATGACTAACAACCGGGTAGACTTATTGGAAGTAGACCCTTATAATTATATTTGGCTGCAAACGTATGATTATCGTGTGTATCGTTTTGACCAAAGAACAGAGAAGTTCGAACAAATTCCTGCCGAAGGTGAAGAGGAGGGCATGCGTTTCTCTTCTATTAAAATATTGCCCGACAGTGTCATTTGGCTACTTTCTGAAAATGAGGGGGCTGTCCGTGTGAAAACAAACCCTAAAGATTACAGTATAACTACCCAAGTATATGCTACTCATAGTCGTGGAGGAAATGCCGTTCATATTAATCAGGTTTTTAGCGATGCTTACAATCAAGAGTGGTTGCTTACTGATAACGGTCTGCTGAAGATTACGAATGATAAAGAAGAGCCTGTCTCTTATTTTGTGAATATCCAGTCAGGCAAAGATGAACCCGTACAGGCCTTCTACTCTTTTTGCAGTTATGGTGACGAACTTTATTTTGGATCAGACAGAGGACGGATATGGTGCTATTCTTTGCAGAATGAAATCTTTCGTCTTTGGGAATTGCCGGTAAAGGATAAAGTGATTGCTATAAATGAAATAAAAGGTACGGGGCTGTTGATAACAACTGCCCATGAAGGATTGATATTGTACCATTCGGATACAAAAGAGTGTAAAGTCTATAATAAGTCCAATTGTCCCGAATTCCCGGCAGACGCTTTCCGTTCTGTTTATGTTGACAGTAAGCAGGAAGCATGGTTTGAGATGACCGAATGGGGAAAGGTTTGTCATTTCAATCCTTTGACAGAAGTATTTAAGCAAGAAAAGATGCAAGTGGAGCCTCGTGGTGCCGATCGTTCCTATCCCAGTTTTCATATTTGTGAAGACTTGAACGGTAATTTGTGGGTACATCCGCAAGGAGGAGGGCTTTCTTGGTATGACAGAGAGGCAAATCGGCTGTTACCTTTCTATAATGACCCCGATTCACCCGATTGGCACTTTTCCAATAAATTACATTCCATGTTATCCGATAAGCAAGGCAATCTTTGGTTATGTACTCATTCTAAGGGGTTGGAGAAGATTACTTTTTTAGGAAGCCAGTTCCATATTTATCCCCGCATGGGTCACAGTTATGACTTGAATTCCAATACGGTACGTGCGTTGTTTGAAGATAGCGAACATCGCATCTGGATGGGAAAACGGGATGGTCAGATTGAAATTTATTCTTCTGATTTAGATTTTCAGGGTATTCTGACTGAAGAGGGGGATATAGCCAAATCTGGCAGGCCGTTACGGGGAGTTCCTTATCATATCATGCAAGATTCTCACGGAAACATTTGGATTGCGACCAAAGGGGATGGTATTATTCTGGCAGAAAAGGAGGGGACCCATTTTAAGTTTACTCGATTCAAATATGATGAAGATGATATTTATAGCCTGAGTCATAATAGTGTTTACTGGTTACATGAAGACAAGTATGGACGCATTTGGGTGGCAACTTTCGGTGGAGGGTTGAATTATATTCAGAAAACTCCTGAAGGGAAATATGTGTTTATTAGTTCTAGAAATAACCTGAAAGGTTTTCCGTATGACCGTTGTTACCGTGTACGCCATATCACTTCTGACAAGAAGGGGAATATATGGGTGGGGAGCAGTGATGGCGCGCTTAGTTTTAAAGAGGATTTTAAAGATCCGGAGTCGATTGTGTTCCATCTTTATGCACGTATCCCCGATGATATGAATTGTCTGAGCAACAATAACGTATATCGGATTGTAACCACTTCTCAAGGAGAAGTTTATTTGGCTACATTTGGGGGTGGTCTTAACCGGCTTGTTTCCATGAACGGAGAAGGGGGAGCTATATTTAAATCTTATACAGTGAAGAATGGCCTGCCTTCAGATATCCTGTTGTCTGTAGAAGAGGATGGCGCAGGAAACTTGTGGATAAGTACGGAAAACGGATTGAGTAAATTTATTCCGTCCGAACAACGTTTTGAGAATTATAATGAAAGGGATTTTGGTGGTAAGATACGTTTTGAGGAAGGAACATCGTTGAAGCTTGGTCCCGACACTATTTTGTTTGGCACCAGTCGTGGCGTGCTTTATTTTGAACCGGAGCACATTAAGAAGAGTAATTATGTTCCATCCATTATTTTAGGTACTTTGAAGATATCCAATCAGGAGGTAGTTCCAGGCGTACCGGGAAGCTTGTTGCGGCAGTCACTCAATAATACAGAACATCTGGTGCTTTCACATAAGGAGAATATTGTAACCTTATCGTTTGCTGCGTTGGATATGATTTATCCTGAAAATATCCGTTATGCTTATCGTTTACGCGGATTTGATAAAGAATGGAATTATGTAGACAGACAGCGTACCGCTACATATACTAATCTTCCGAAAGGAGAGTATGTCTTTCAGGTTAAATCGACCAATAGTGATGGGGTTTGGGTAGAGAATGAGCGTAGTTTGAGAATCACCATTCAGCCTTCGTTTTGGGAAACGGCTTGGGCTATGGCAATTTATATTCTTGCTTTTCTGTTGATTCTGTTTTCAGGAGTATATATATTGTTTACTATTTATCGTCTGAAACATGAAGTGTCTGTGGAACAGCAGGTTTCTGATATAAAGCTTCGCTTTTTTACAAATATTTCTCACGAACTTCGCACTCCGCTGACATTGATTGCAGGTCCTGTGGAATATGTTCTGAAAAACAAGACTTTGCCGGATGATGTACGTGAGCAATTGCATGTAGTAGAACGTAATACCGACCGTATGCTTCGCTTGGTGAACCAAATTCTTGATTTCCGCAAAATACAGAAAAATAAGATGAAGTTGCGTATAGAGCAGATAGATATTGTTCCTTTTGTACGCCATATCATGGATAATTTTGAATCGCTGGCCGAAGAGCATCATATTGATTTTGTATTCGAAAGTGAAATGCCTTCCTTAAAACTGTGGGTAGATGCGGATAAGTTGGAAAAGATTGTCTTCAATCTGCTTTCCAATGCTTTCAAGTATACTCCACAGGGTAAGATGATTACGCTTTTCATTCATGAAAATGAACATAATGTGGCGATTGGTGTGCAGGATCAAGGTATAGGAATTTCTGAAAGCAAGAAAGCTTCCCTTTTTGTCCGTTTTGAAAATCTGTTGGACAAGAATTTGTTTAATCAGCAAAGTTCTGGTATCGGTCTTTCTTTGGTTAAGGAATTGGTGGAACTGCACAAAGCGACTATCCGTGTGGATAGTAAAGAGGGGGAGGGCAGTTGTTTCACGGTTGAGTTTTTGAAAGGCAAGGAGCACTATACGGAGAATGTAGAGTTCATTCTCTCTGATTCTGTCGAAATGAGGCCGGAAGAGGTGGAAGAATCTGTTCAGGGACATGAAGAGAAGAGGAATGAAAGCAAAACGATGTTGCTGGTTGAAGATAATTTGGAACTTCGTTTCTTTTTGAGTAGTATCTTTATCTCAAATTTCAACGTCATAGAGGCTGTCAATGGGGCTGAAGGTTTGGATAAGGCTTTGAAGTTTGTTCCGGATATTATTATTAGTGATATCATGATGCCGGAAAAGGATGGTATTACCATGACAGAAGATTTGCGTGCTAATATGGCGACCAGTCACATTCCGGTCGTTTTACTGACGGCTAAAACGGATATGGACAGTAAGTTGGAAGGTATGGAACTGGGAGTTGAGGATTATATAACGAAACCGTTCAGTGCTACTTACCTGAAGGCCAGGGTGGAGAATATTCTGACACAACGTGTCAAGTTGCAACAGTTGTATTGTGCGAATCTGATGAATATTCAGCCTGTTGCGGAGGAAGAACAGCAAACACAGCCTGAGATGTCTTCCCATGACCGTAAGTTTATGGAGAAACTGACGGAATTAATGGAGAAGAATATGGATAATGGCGATTTGATAGTGGATGATTTGGTACAGGAGCTTGCGGTGAGTCGTTCTGTCTTTTTCAAGAAACTGAAGACCCTGACAGGACTTGCCCCCATTGAGTTTATTAAAGAGATGCGTGTGAAACGTGCCGCACAATTGATAGAGAGTGGTGATTATAATATGACGCAGATTGCTTATATGGTGGGTATTAATGATCCTCGTTATTTCAGCAAATGTTTTAAACAACGTTTTGGTATGACACCTACCGAATATAAAGAGAATGCGAAAAATAAGCGATAACTTTTGCTGCTATTGGTTGGTTTTTGCAGCGTTTGTTTTTTTTGATTTCTTGAACGATATGTTTAAATGTAGGGTGTTTCTTTTGTTATGTGAGTGAGTTGCTCATGTTATTTTATTATTTTTCCGGATATGCAATGGGGGTTTTTCTGAATTTTTAGTCTTTTACATAGATAATGAACTAAAAAGAAGAAAAAGATGAAAAAAGTAATTTTATTTATGGCAGGTATTTTGGCGAGTATGATGTTGAACGCTCAGTCTCGTTGGAGTGTTACGCCGGAAGCCGGCTTGGTAGTGAATAAGGAAAATGAAGGGACATCAGTTACATTAGGTTTTAAAGCCGGTGCCGGTGTGTTGTATCAGTTAAAGGAAGGGGTGGGAAAGAAGCCTTCTTTTGGCTTGAAGTCCGGGGTTTATATCTTAATGCAGAAAGGTGGGTATCATCCTATGAGCTGGGGAAACATATCAACAGGGGGAGGATTTAGCATGGATTATGAAAAAACGAATGTTGAGTCCACGCGTTATTATTTGCAATTGCCTGTTATGGCTCATTGGGGTTTTAAACTTTGTGATGATGTGCGTCTTAAATTAGCAGTAGGACCTTATGTAGCTGTAGGAATTGGTGGACGTACTAATGCTTATGTTTCTTCCTCAAAATATAATATAGATGAAGAAACAGGTGTTGGACAGTACGAATACCGGAATGATTATTACCGGTTTGGCACATTTAAAGGAAAAACAGTAAATGAGGAATTTGGTTTTGAAGCGTCCCCTCGTTTGGATTGGGGAGGAACGGCTTCTGTCGGGATTGCTGTTAAACGGATTTCATTTACTATCGGGTATGATTTGGCTTGGGGAAAATATAATAAGGAACAGAATGATTTAAGGATACGGAATCATATGGTTAGCTTTACTTCAGGGTATAGTTTCTGATAAGAAAAGGATAAATGAAACAAACATACACAAAATTCTTTGTTTAAGATTGTTAAATGAAGAATTTTGTGTATGTTTGTTTTTTATAAACACGATAAAAGTTCAATCTATGAGGAAAATGCTATTCATTACCCTTTTAATGGGCGGTCTGTGTACGACAGTTTCTGTTGCAAAAGCGCAGGAACGCTTGCCGGAATATCTGCAGGCAGAGAAATACACACAAGAAAAATTGAACACCATGTTGTTTTCTACTGTGGTGGATCCGCATTGGTTCCAGAAAGGTAATAATTTCTGGTTCGAGTACAAAACAAGTGAAGGAACCTTTTGGTATGTGGTTGATCCGGCTGCCCGGACAAAGAAGCTTTTGTTTGATAGGGATGAATTAGCTTCCCAGCTTACCGAAATTGTAAAAGATCCCTTTGAGGCACGCCATTTGCCAATCACAAATCTGAAAGCGGAAGAAGATGGGCGTACCTTTACTTTTGAAGTAAAGTCAACAAAAGATGCGACACCAAAGAAAGATGGCAAGGATAAGAAGGACAAGAAGAATGAGAAGGAAATCTTTTATTTTTCTTATGACTATCCTACCCGTAAATTGACCCATCTGAAAGATAAAGAAGACGACCTGAAGAAAATCTATTGGGGATCGGTCTCTCCTGATGGTAAAACGGTGATTTATGCCAAGGATTTGAATTTGTATCGCATGAGTCGTGAAGATTATGAAAAGGCGAAAAAAAATGAAAAGGATAGTACGATCGTGGAAATCCAGCTTACTACAGATGGCATGAAGGATTTTGGCTATGGTATTCCCTATAGTATGTTGAATACAGATACTTTATGTAATGGCAAGCGTCGTCGTGTAGGTGGAGTGTGGTCTCCGGATTCACGTTATTTTGCTATGACAGTTTCTGACAATCGCGCTGTGAAAGAGTTATGGGTAATAAATTCGATGGCCCGTCCACGTCCCACATTGGAAACTTATAAATACCAGATGCCGGGAGAAAAGGAAGCTCCCATAGAACACCTGTACTTGTTTGACTTGGTTGATAATAAACGTAAGGAAATTAAAGTCGCAGCTTATAAAGATCAAAGCATTGGCCTGGAATACAAACCAATGATGCAAAAACAGCGTGATATGGAAGATCAGGCTGCCGTTTGGCAGGGTGATAACAACCGTTTCTTCCTGACCCGCAGCAGCCGTGATTTACATCGGATTGATGTTTGTTCCTATACGATAGGACAGGATTCTGTTGTACCAGTAATAAAGGAACGGATGAATACCTATCAGGAAACTCGTCCTTTAAGAGTCTTGAATGGTGGAAAGGAAATTATTCAATGGAGTGAGCGTGATGGTTGGGCACACCTTTATTTATATGATGATCAGGGTAATTTGAAAAATCGTATCACAAAAGGTCCCTGGCACGTGGAGGAAATCTTGAAAGTAGATGACAAGGCACGTGTGATTTATTTTACTGCCAATGGAATGAATGCGAAAGAACATCCTTATTATGAACATTTGTATCGTGTGAATCTGGATGGCAGCGGTTTGAAATTACTGACCAAAGGGGATTATTTCCATCGTGTGGAAGTGGATGATGATGCTCGTTTTGTGGTGGATAACTATTCGCGTGTAAATACGGTGCCCTGCGCCATCCTGCTGGATACTAATGGCAATAAGGTAATGGATATTCAGGAGAGTGATTTTTCACAGCTTTTTGCTGCCGGTTATAAATTTCCGGAAATATTTAAGGTAAAGGCGGCTGATGGCGTGACAGATCTGTATGGTGTGATGTATAAACCTTTTAATTTTGACTCAACTAAGGTTTATCCTATTGTGGATTATGTTTATCCTGGGCCACAGGTGGAAGGTGTTTATTATCCGTTTACCCGTATGAGCCCCCGTACCGACCGTTTGGCACAGGCCGGATTTATTGTTATTTCTGTGGGACAACGCGGCGGGCATCCTAGCCGCTCTAAATGGTATCATAATTATGGATATGGAAATATGCGTGATTATCCGCTGGCCGATCATAAATATGCTATCGAGCAATTGGCGCAGCGTCATCATTTTATAGATATAGATAAGGTTGGTATTCATGGACATTCGGGAGGTGGATTTATGAGTACGGCGGCTATGTGCCAATACCCGGATTTCTTCAAAGTGGCTGTTTCTTGTGCCGGAAATCATGATAACAATATCTATAACCGTTGGTGGAGTGAAACGCATCACGGCGTAAAAGAGGTGGTGAGTGAGAAAGGGGATACAACTTTCGTTTATAAGATTGCTACTAATCCTGAAATAGCGAAGCAATTGAAAGGAAATTTGTTATTGATTCATGGTGATATTGATAATAATGTGCATCCGGGCAATACCTTACGGGTAGTTGACGCCTTGATTCGTGCCGGGAAGCGTTTTGATATGCTGATTCTTCCTCAACAGCGTCATGGATTCGGTGATATGAATGAATATTTCTATTGGAAACTGGTTGATTACTTTTCCGAACATCTGAAAGGGAAAAGTGAAAAATCGGTAGATGTACCGAAACGGTAGATTTAGGATCATTGCCGGACGAATATGAAAGGAGCACAGAGGTTCGTGTCATTAAGATACCTTTGTGCTCCTTCTTGTTTTTATATTATAGCAGACTGTTGATATAAGCCTTCATGTCCGGTGTAGCGGATTTTGCTTCCAGATACAGTTTATACTGCGCTTTGGTGCGTACCAGATTATGGTCTTTATACCGGGTTTGATAATACGTGTCTCCGTTTATATAATCTGCTAAAAAGCGTACAGCTTGCATATAGGGGAACAGGGTGGCAGCGTAAGGTAGCATTTCTATTTCGAGAGGAGTCAGGAAAGTCCGGGCCGATTCAATATAACCTTTGGTAAATGCTTTGAAGATTTCCATGTTGAACTTCACCTTATTTAAATCAGCCTCATCCTCCTTGCCGGTATTGGCTGCCGAACGGAGGAAATCACCGAAATCGGAGAAAATGAAACTGGGCATTACCGTGTCCAGGTCAATGACACACAACACTTTTCCGTTTTCATCAAATAACATGTTGCTTACTTTTGTGTCACAGTGGCAGATGCGTTTGGGCAATTTGCCTTCACGGTAAAAACGTTCAGCGCTGCACATCGTATCAGCATCTTTTTCTATAGCGTCCACTATGTCCTGTACTTCTGCCAAACGGCCGGATATGTTGGCGGATACGGCTTCACGTAATTGTTTTAAGCGGAATTCCATATTGTGGAAATCGGGGATGATTTCTCCGAGTTGTTCGGGCACATCAGCCAGCATGGCCTGGAATTCACCAAACTTCAGTCCTGCCAGATGGGAAGATTCCGGTGTAACTGTTTCCAATGTTTGTGAACGCGGAATAAATATTGAAATTCGCCAATAACCTTCTCCATCATAGAAATAGGTCTTGCCATTGGTGGAAGGTAGAAAATGGAGTACCTTACGTTCAATGTCCTCTTCGTGTCTGGCTTCCAGCTTTTGGCGGATGTGTCTGGTCACTACTTCTATATTGTGTTGCAGCATTTCAATATTGGTAAATATTAAATGGTTGATTCGTTGCAATACATAGTCAGGCTCTTCAGGAGATACCGATTTTACCAGATAAGTCTGATTGATGAGGCCGGATGTCAAAGCTTTGATTTCTTTCACTTCACCCACTTTGGGGAACTGTTTGATAATTTTTTTGAGGTTTTCCATAGGTTTGTTTGAATAATGTCTATATATACGAAACAAAGATAACTTCTTTCCTTCAATTGGAGGAAAGAAGTTATCTTAAAAAACATATAATAGGAATATAAATCTTTTTATTTTTTCAAATCAGTCTGGAACATACGGTCGGCGCGTAACAGATGACGCCAGTAGGAAACCAATTCTTGTGATTCCTGCAATACATTGAGGTACACCATGGAAGCTTTTACATTGACATCCCGTTCTTGTATGCGGTCCATCTGTTCTTTGCGCAAGGTAGAGATCTTGCCTTTCAGAAGGGCGCCTTCACGTAGCAAGGCATCAGTCTGATCGTAGGCCTTGTTGGCAAGTACTTCAGTAGCCTTGGTCATTAATGCGGTCATCTCATCGCGGATAGGGATGAACTCGTTAGTGGCACGTTCCGATAATGGGGTGAACTTATTGTCCACATGTTCTTTACAAGGATCGCAGATACGTTTCAGACAGTAAAGCATTTGTTCACAACTGTTGCTTCCCAAGTGGAACCAAGTGTTTTTCTCGATAGCAGTAAAGTTGTCTATACGGCGCAGACCTAGTATTTCTTTACGGCGTATCTTTTTTAACATTTCTTTCTGATTGTCGGTATTGTTCACGGCCTTGCGCAGAGCTTTCAGATTTTCGTTGATGAAACCGTCGGTTATCTGCCGGTAGGTTTCATTGGTGAATGCCATTTCGGCTACCAATGTGTTATTTACATGCTGGCGGAGTAATCTCCAACGCTCTTCTTTGTCTTTACTGGCAATGAGGCGGGAGAATATGTCGTCTTTGCCTTTATCCTTCTGTTTCTTGCTGTAGTGTATGTTGCTGCGCACCAATAAGAAGATGGCAAGTGCAATAAGGGCCAACATGGCGAATGTGCCTCCATAATACATGATGAGCGTAACCACAAAACAGATCGTGAAAGCGGCTCCGGCAGTGATGAACCATCCACCGATAACAGAAAGCACACCGGTGATACGGTATACGGCACTGTCACGGCTCCAGGCACGGTCGGCTAATGAACTACCCATAGCTACCATGAAAGTTACGTAAGTGGTAGAAAGAGGGAGTTTCAAAGAGGTTCCCAAAGCTATGAGCAGACCGGCCAGTACCAAATTGACAGAAGCGCGTATCAAATCAAATGCTGCCCCGTTCTCCATAATCATCACATCTTTGTTAAAACGGCTGTCGGCCCATCGTTTCAGATTGTCGGGCAATATTTTAGCTATACTTTCCGAAGCGCTCATGGTAGAACGGACAATACTGCGTGCTACAGCGGAAGAACCAAACATTTCGTCACCTTCATCCTGACGCGAGAGATCTACCGAAGTCTTCACTACATTTTGCGCTTTTTTTGAAGTAATCAGCGCATATACCATAATGACACCTGCTAAAAATAAAAAAAGAAATGGGGTTTTAGCCGGACCATTCAGTGAGTTCATCAAGTATCCCATTGGTTCACCGTTTCCATTAGCCATGAAGTCTGTATAAGCTGAGAAGCCTGCCAAGGGCACACCGATGAAGTTTACTAAGTCATTGCCTGCAAAAGCCATAGCTAAGGCAAAAGTACCTAACATTACCACCACCTTGAATACATTTATCTTGCACCAATGCAATATTTGCATCAGAATGGTGAAGAACACAAAACTGCAACTTACTAACATCAAGGTGTTTTCCTGAATCCAATGTTTGTTTTCGGTGGTCATGAAGGCGGAATCTTTCAGACCTTTTATCAACATGAAGTAGATAATGGCCGTAACAGCAATACCGCCGAACAGTCCGATAGTGTATTTCAGTTTCTTTGTATAATTAAATGTGAAGAGGAGACGGGAGAGATATTGTACTAATGTGCCGAAGAAGAAAGCTACTGCTACTGAGAGGAAGATACCTAAAATGACGGACAATGCCTTTTCCGTATTCAGCAGATCAGCAAATCCTAGCATTCCAGTTTCGTCTCCTGCTATTTTGATAAGAGCTAGAACGAAAGTACCTCCCAATAGTTCGAATACCATGGATACGGTAGTGGAGGTAGGCATTCCTAAGGAATTGAAAATATCCAATAGGACTACGTCTGTTACCATAACTGCTAGAAAGATACACATTAACTCCTGAAAATAAAATTGTTCAGGCCTGAAAATACCGTGCCGTGCGATTTCCATCATACCGTTGCTCAGTGTGGCGCCGATGAAGATACCGAAAGCGGCAATGGCGATGATGGTCTTGAATGACGCGGCTTTAGCACCGATGGCGGAATTCATAAAGTTCACTGCGTCGTTGCTGACGCCTACTACCAAATCGAATATGGCTAGCAGAAAAAGGAATACGACGATTCCCAAAAACATTGTTTCCATATAATTTTGTCTCTCTATTTTATTGGGCGCAAAGGTACGGGAGGTATATTATGATAAAATGTCATATATGTTACATTTGTGTTACAGGCGTTTTTTTGTTCGCCACGGATTGCACGGATTCACACAACTTGATTTTTAATTTATTATTATCCATATTTAGTGGCGGATCTCTTCTTTTTTGAAACAAATATGAGTGGATAAATAATATTTCACGTTTATGTGTGGAATTTATAGAGTGAAAATTTATACCTTTGTAGCCCAAATACTTAATCTATAAAAAATGTCAGAGGCTAAGAGAATTAAAACCGCATTGGTGTCGGTTTATCACAAAGAAGGTTTGGACGAGATTATAACCAAACTACACGAAGAAGGAGTAGAGTTCCTGTCAACAGGAGGTACAAGACAGTTTATCGAATCTTTAGGTTTCCCTTGCAAAGCGGTGGAGGATCTTACTACTTATCCCTCTATTTTGGGCGGACGTGTGAAGACACTGCATCCTAAAGTCTTTGGAGGTATTTTATGCCGTCGTGGTTTGGAACAAGATATGCAACAGATAGAAAAATATGAAATACCCGAAATAGATTTGGTCATCGTTGACCTGTATCCGTTTGAGGCAACTGTGGCTTCGGGGGCCGAAGAACAAGCTATCATCGAAAAAATTGATATAGGTGGTATTTCTTTGATTCGTGCTGCTGCTAAGAACTTTAATGATGTGGTGATTATCGCTAGTCAGGCACAATATAAGCCGTTCCGTGATATGTTGCTGGAACATGGCGCTACTACTTCACGCGAGGAACGCCGTTGGTTCGCAAAAGAAGCGTTTGCTGTTTCTTCTCATTATGATTCTGCTATCTTTAACTATTTTGATGGTGGTGAAGGTTCGGCTTTCCGTTGCGCGGTGGAAGAACAAAAACAACTTCGTTATGGTGAAAATCCTCATCAGAAAGGTTATTTCTATGGAAATCTGGATGCGATGTTCGACCAGATTCATGGAAAAGAAATTTCCTATAACAATTTGTTGGATATCAATGCGGCCGTAGATTTGATTGATGAATTTGATGAGGTGACATTTGCCATTCTGAAGCATAATAATGCCTGTGGATTAGCTTCGCGCCCTACTGTGCTGGAAGCATGGAAAGATGCGTTGGCAGGCGATCCGGTGTCGGCTTTCGGAGGTGTGTTGGTTACTAATGCCGTGATTGATAAAGAAACAGCGGAAGAAATCAATAAACTGTTCTTTGAGGTAATTATTGCTCCGGATTATGATGTAGATGCATTAGAGATTCTGGGACAGAAGAAGAACCGTATTATTTTGGTTCGTAAGGAAGCTAAATTGCCGAAGAAACAATTCCGTTCTTTATTGAATGGGGTTTTGGTTCAGGAAAGAGACCTGGACGTGGAAACTCCTGCCGACTTGAAGCAGGTTACTGAAAAAGCTCCTACGGCGACTGAAATAGAAGATATGTTATTTGCAAATAAGATTGTGAAGAATAGTAAAAGTAATGCTATTGTACTGGCCAAGAACAAACAACTGCTGGCTAGCGGTGTAGGTCAGACTTCACGTGTGGATGCATTGAAACAAGCCATTGAAAAAGCAAAATCATTTGAGTTTGATTTGAATGGCGCAGTGATGGCCAGTGATGCTTTCTTCCCTTTCCCCGATTGTGTAGAGATAGCGGATAAGGAGGGTGTGAAAGCTGTTATCCAGCCGGGAGGCTCTGTAAAAGACGAGTTGACTTTCCAATACTGCAATGAACATGGCGTAGCTATGGTCATTACAGGGATTCGTCACTTTAAACACTAAGATCATTGCAATTTACCATTTGCGGCTACAATCGGACTGTTTATACAGCATTGTTCAGGTAAATGGTAAATTGCAAATGTCAATTGTAAATTGCTAAATTGTAAATGAATTTATGGGATTATTCTCCTTTACACAAGAGATTGCGATGGACCTTGGCACTGCCAATACCATCATTTTAAATAACGGGAAGATTGTAGTGGACGAACCTTCGGTCGTTGCGCTTGATCGCCGTACCGACAAGATGATTGCCGTAGGCGAACGGGCTAAAATGATGTACGAGAAGGAAAATCCGAATATTCGTACTGTACGTCCGCTACGCGACGGGGTTATTGCCGACTTTAATGCCTGTGAACAGATGATGCGCGGTTTAATAAAGAAAGTGAACATGGGTAATCGTTTCTTTTCTCCTTCTTTGCGTATGGTGATCGGAGTTCCCTCGGGTAGCACTGAAGTAGAGCTTCGTGCGGTACGTGACAGTGCTGAGCATGCGGGAGGACGGGATGTTTATTTGATTTTTGAACCTATGGCCGCGGCTATTGGTATCGGTATTGATGTAGAGGCTCCTGAAGGTAATATGATTGTTGATATAGGTGGTGGTTCTACAGAAATTGCCGTGATTTCATTGGGTGGTATTGTTTCCAACAATTCGATACGTATTGCCGGTGACGATCTTACAGCCGATATTCAGGAATATATGAGCCGCCAGCACAATGTGAAGGTGAGTGAACGTATGGCCGAACGTATCAAGATACATGTAGGCGCTGCCTTGACTGATTTGGGAGATGATGCTCCCGAAGATTACATTGTACGCGGGCCTAACCGTATCACTGCTCTTCCCATGGAAGTTCCGGTGTGTTATCAGGAGGTGGCGCATTGTTTGGAAAAGAGTATTGCAAAAATTGAAACAGCTATCCTTAGTGCATTGGAACAGACTCCGCCTGAACTTTATGCTGATATTGTTTTGAACGGTATTTATTTGGCTGGTGGTGGTGCTTTGCTGCGCGGTTTGGACAAGCGTCTGACAGACAAAATCAATATTCCGTTCCATATAGCCGAAGATCCTTTGCTGAGTGTGGCGAAAGGTACCGGTATTGCACTGAAGAATGTAGATCGTTTCTCTTTTTTGATGCGGTAAATGATTTGCTAATGAGGCAGTTTGCTAATTTGCTAATGCCATGCGGTATGGATAGCGCAGTACATTGGCACATTGGCAAATTAGCACATTGAACAATTGGTATTAATGAAAAATCTGCTGAATTTCTTTTTAAAGTATAACTACTGGTTTCTCTTTGTTCTTTTGGAGATAATCAGTTTTGCTTTATTATTCCGCTTCAACAGTTATCAGGGGAGTGCGTTCTTTACATCTGCTAATTTTGTTTCGGGAGCTATGTATGATGCAGCCAATAATGTTACCGGATATTTTCATCTGAAAACGATCAACGATGAGTTGGTACAGAAAAATGTGGAACTGGAATTGCAGTTGGAGAGTATCCGTAAAGCTTTGATTGAAGCGACGGAAGACAGCAGTGGTGTAGAACAGCTTAAGCAGGAAGCACTGGCAGGATATGATATATTCAAGGCTAGCGTGATAAATAACAGTGTGACTCATGCTGATAACTATATTACACTTGACAAAGGAGAAGCGGATGGCATTCGTAGTGAGATGGGAGTGGTAAATGGAAGCGGTGTGGTTGGTATTGTTTATCTCACCTCTCCACATTACTCCATTGTCATTCCGGTATTGAATTCCAAAAGCAGTATTAGCTGTAAGATAAAACGGAGTGATTATTTCGGCTTCTTGAAATGGGATGGCGGTTCATCCGAATTTGCTTTTATAAAGGATATGCCCCGTCATTCATTATTTTCTTTAGGTGACACCATTGTAACCAGTGGACACAGTGCTGTTTTCCCTTCCGGCATTCCGGTGGGTACGGTAGATGATATCGCCGATAGTCACGATGGCTTGTCTTATTTGCTGCGGGTGAAACTATTTACGGACTTCGCCCGTTTGAATGATGTGCGCGTAATTGCCCAAAAAGGGCAGGAGGAACAATTGGAGTTGGAAAAGCAGGTAAAAACGACTAAGTAAGAAGGTTGATGTTGACTTATCTACAAAGAATAGAGTGGTTTATCGGACTGGTACTGTTGCAAGTGCTGGTGCTGAATCATATGCATATCAACGGGTATGCCACTCCTTTCTTTTTTATCTATTTTATTTTGAAGTACAATTCGGGAGTTAGCCGTAATGTCCTTATGATATGGGCATTCCTGTTGGGATTGACAGTCGATATATTAGGCAACACTCCGGGGATGAATGCGGCTGCGGCCACTGTACTGGCTTTTATGCGTGAACCTGTATTACGATTAGTCACGCTCCGCGATAGCGTCGAGGATTTTGAACCGGGTATCAAGAGTATGGGATTCTCGCCTTTCTTCCGGTATATCTTATTGTGTACTTTCTTATTTTGTACCATTTTACTTGTCATAGATACTTTTTCATTCTTCAACCTGCCTGTCTTATTGTTGAAAATATTGACAGATGCCTCAATAACCATCATTTGTATATTGTGTGCTGAGGCGATCAGGAGGAAAAAATAGTGGAAAGAGATTATAATCTGGAGAAGCGGAAATATGTAATCGGTGCATCGGTGATCGTTATTGTGCTGATTTACCTGATACGTCTTTTTACCTTGCAGATTATGAGTGAGGATTATAAAAAGAACGCCGATAGCAACGCTTTTCTGAACAAGACACAATACCCTAGCCGTGGGGTGATGTACGATCGGAACGGTAACCTGCTGGTGTATAACCAACCTGCCTATGACGTTACGATGGTGATGAAAGAGGTGCACAACCTTGATACGCTTGATTTATGTAAAACATTGAATATTACCCCCGACTATTTTAAAAAGCGTATCCGCGAGATAAAGGACAGACGTTCCAATCCGGGCTACTCTCCATATACTCATCAGGTATTTATGACCCAGCTTTCGGCAGAAGAGTGCGGAGTCTTCCAAGAAAAACTGTTCAAGTTTCCCGGTTTCTATATTCAGCGGCGTACTATCCGCCAGTATAATTACAATGCGGCTGCTCATGTTCTGGGAGATATTGCAGAAGTGTCCAAGGGGGATATTGAAGCCGATGATTACTATGTACGCGGTGACTTCATAGGGAAACAGGGGGTGGAACGCTCATACGAAAAACAGTTGAGGGGCGAGAAAGGAGTGGAGATATTACTGCGCGATGCCCGTGGACGTATTCAGGGACGGTATATGGACGGGAAATATGACAAGACTCCCGTTCCGGGGAAGAATCTGAAACTAGGTATAGACATAGAGCTTCAGATGTTGGGAGAGCGTCTGTTGGAAGGGAAGATAGGCAGTATAGTGGCTATCGAGCCATCCACAGGAGAAATACTTTGTATGGTATCTGCTCCCACTTTTGACCCAAGATTGATGGTGGGGCGCCAACGGGGTAAAAATCATCTGGAACTGGCGCGTGACAGTTGGAAACCATTGCTGAACCGTTCTATTATGGGGCAATTCCCACCGGGATCTACTTTCAAGACTACTCAGGCGTTGACTTTCCTGCAAGAGGGGATTATTACTCCTCAGACAGCCTATTCTTGCTATCATGGCTTTGTGTATGCCGGTCTTAGGGTGGGCTGCCACTCTCATGGGTCGCCCCTGCCTTTGGTGCCTGCCATTGCAACTTCCTGTAACGGTTATTTCTGTTGGGGGTTGTTTCACATGATAGGGGCGAAGAAGAAGTATGGTTCTGTACAGACTGCCATGAATACATGGCGTGATTATATGGTTTCTATGGGATTTGGTTATCCTTTGGGAGTAGACCTTCCGGGTGAGAAGCGTGGGATGATCCCGAATGCTGCTTATTATGATAAGAACTATCGGGGATCATGGAACGGACTGACGATTATTTCTATTTCCATCGGCCAGGGGGAAGTGACGGCTACTCCGTTGCAGATTGCTAACCTTGGGGCTACTATTGCTAACCGGGGCTATTATATTACTCCGCATGTAGTGAAAGAAGTGGAAGACGAGCCGTTGGATACCCTGTATACGACCAAACGTTATACTAAAGTAAGCCGTGAACATTATCAGACGGTAGTCGAAGGTATGCGTTCGGCAGTATTGGGAGGAACTTGCCGTAATGCGAATATTCCGGGAATTGAAGTGTGTGGCAAGACAGGTACGGCGCAAAACCGTGGAAAGGACCATTCTGCTTTTATGGGGTTTGCACCAATGAATGATCCTAAGATTGCCGTGGTAGTCTATGTAGAGAATGGAGGTTGGGGAGCAACCTATGGTGTACCTATCGGTGCATTGATGATGGAGAAATATTTAAAAGGCGAACTTTCACCGGAAAGTGAGGCGAAAGCGGCGGAAATACAAAACAGACGAATAGATTATGGCATACACGAACGATAGTATATGGAAATCAGTGGACTGGATGACTATCTGCATTTATCTGATGCTGGTTATCTTTGGATGGTTCAGCGTATGTGGAGCCAGCTATGATTATGGTGAGATTGATTTTTTTAGTTTCGACACTAGGGCAGGAAAACAGTTTGTATGGATCTGTTGCTCTTTGGGGCTCGGATTTATCCTGATGATGTTGGAGGATAAGTTATATGATATGTTTGCTTACATTTTATATGGAGGCATGATGCTGCTGTTGTTGATAACACCTTTTCTGGCAGAGGATACTAAGGGATCTTACTCATGGATAAAATTCGGACCTGTAAGTTTGCAACCGGCGGAATTTGCTAAATTTGCCACGGCGCTGGCTTTGGCTAAATTTATGAATGTCTACGGGTTTACAATGAGTAAGTTAAAGTATTCATTGCCTGTGGTAGGGATGGTGTTGCTGCCCATGCTGCTTATTATTTTGCAACGGGAAACGGGGTCGGCTTTGGTTTATCTGGCTTTCTTTTTTATGTTGTACCGGGAGGGGATGCCGGGTTCTATTTTGTTTGCCGGGATTTGCGCCGTGGTCTATTTTGTAGTTGGAATCCGTTTTGGCAATGAATTGATGGCGGATGACTGTACTTCCATCGGTGAATTTTCTGTGTTGCTGCTGATAGTCATCCTTTCTGCTTTATTAGTTAATAGTTATTGCAAAAAAGCATCGGTAGTGTGGTATATCGGAGGGATTGGTGTTGGTGGTACCTTGCTGGCTTTATTATTTTCGTATTATGTTATCCCTTTTGACATTACTTGGTTCCAATATGGATTGTGCGTAGTTTTATTGTTCTATTTGATCTTCCTTTCTATGCATGAACGTATGCGTAATTATTTTTATATTGCTCTATTTGCGATAGGTTCGGTGGGATTTCTTTTTTCTGCCGATTATGTTTTCAATAATGTGCTGGAGCCACATCAGCAGATACGTATTAAAGTGGTGCTTGGTATGGAGGAAGATTTGGCGGGGGCAGGATACAATGTGAATCAGAGTAAGATTGCTATTGGGTCGGGAGGCTTATGGGGGAAAGGCTTTTTGAATGGTACACAGACTAAACTGAAGTATGTGCCTGAACAGGATACAGACTTTATCTTCTGTACGGTAGGGGAAGAAGAAGGCTTTATAGGTTCGGCGGCCGTATTGTTTCTTTTTACCGGACTTATTTTGCGTCTTATTGTGGTGGCGGAGCGTCAGCATACTCGTTTTGCCCGTGTTTATGGATATTCGGTATTAAGCATTTTCTTATTCCATCTGTTTATTAATATAGGTATGGTTTTAGGACTGACTCCCGTTATAGGCATACCACTGCCTTTTTTCAGTTATGGGGGATCTTCTTTGTGGGGATTTACGATCTTGCTTTTTGTATTCTTGCGTATTGATGCAGGGCGGGGAAAACGTTAGAGCTTATTGGTTTTCCGGTTTGCGCAACCGGATACCTATATCGCTGATTCCCGTCAACGGGTTGTCCGTCATGATATGGACGATGCGGAAAGTACGTGCGCTTCCTTCTGTACGGATAGGAATAGATGCTTTATAAGGCAGGTCACATTGATATAATCCACAAAGACCATTTCCTGTTTTATTTCCAGCTTCGTCAACCAGAAAAAGTTGTAAAGTGTCTGTGACGTAAGTCAAAGTATCCTTTGTGTTATGGCTGACTTCTAGCCAAATATCTCTGTAAGGATAAGATTCTTGATAACGGATACCGATTTCTGCTTCGTAATTTCCGGCAGGGATAGAATTGGGCAGGGTATAAACAAGAGTATCACTTTTATCCCATCCGTCAAGGGGGACGGGGGCGTAAGAGTGATAGATGATATTGTTTTGACAGGCTGCCAATATGAGTATTGGCAGCCATGTCAGTTTATTCTTTAGTTGATACAGGAGTTTGTGGCTTTTCATTCGGGATTTGGCTATTGTTTCCGTTGTTCTTGTTGTCATTTTCCTTTCCTCCTCCGTTATTCCGGTTTTCACTGCCTCCTTCATTATTACCATTATTGGGGCGGCGTTTATTGCGGTTCCGGTTTCCGTCTTCCCGATTTTCACGACTGCGTTCTTCCCGGTTGCGACTTTCCCTGTTGCGATTTTCTTCTTTAGGGCGGTTTCCGTTCTCTTCGCGTGGCTGCTGAGCCTTGTTTTCTTTAGGCTCTCTAGGTTGTTTGGGACGTCCTTCTCTAGGTGGCCGGTTTTCTTTGGGTTGTTGTGACCGGTTCTCTTTAGGTTGTTGCGGACGTCTGTTTTCATTGGGAGTACCTTCTCCGTTATTACCGTTATTTTCCGGCTTACGTTTTTTCTTTCGGTTGCTGTTGTTGCCTTTCCGTTTGTCGAATCGGGTTAAGCTTTCTTGTTCTACTAAATCAACGGGCTTTTGAGGTTCGTTCTTTTTGACAGATTCGGTTAAGCTTTCCGGTTTCTCACCCCGTCGGTTCATATTAATAATTTCAAAAGCACGGCGTGCGGTGATGGTTACGGCATTAGCTATGAAGTTTTTGTCAGTAGAGTACATGATAGTTCCCTTCAAAATATCCGCTTTGAAAAAATAGAATGTACTATCCGTCGTTTCTAAAGTCATTTCTTTGCTTGGAAGGCGTTTTTGGGACTCTACATAAGCGTCTACTTCATAGTTTAGGCAGCATTTCAGCTTGGCACATTGTCCGGCTAACTTTTGGGGATTCAGAGAAATATCTTGATAACGTGCCGCACTGGTAGATACAGATACAAAATTTGTCATCCAGGTAGCGCAGCACAATTCACGTCCGCAAGGTCCGATACCGCCAATGCGTCCGGCTTCCTGACGGGCGCCAATTTGTTTCATTTCTATACGTACACGGAAAGCTTCGGCCAGTACTTTGATCAGTTGGCGGAAGTCTACACGTTCGTCCGCGATGTAATAAAAGATAGCTTTGTTGCCATCGCCTTGATATTCCACATCACCGATCTTCATGTCCAGGTTCAGATTCTTGGCTATCTGGCGGGACCGGATCATTGTGTCATGTTCTTTGGCTTTTGCCTCCTCGTATTTTTCCATATCTACAGGTTTTGCCTTGCGGTAGATACGCTTGATTTCGGCATCGGGTTTGATGTTTGCCTTACGCATTTGCAAAGGTACCAATCTTCCCGTCAGAGTTACTGTACCGATATCGTGTCCGGGGCTTGCTTCTACAGCTACTATATCCCCTTTTTCCAGCTTCAGTTTGTTGCTGTTCTTATAATACCCTTTGCGGGTATTCTTGAATTGAACTTCAACCATTTCCTGTTCCTCGGTGTTGCCGGGAATATCAGCCAGCCAGTCGTAGGTGTTCAGCTGCTTATCCTGTCGTCCGCAGCCTTTGCAACACAAACAGCCGCTTCCGTTCTTTAATTTGAATTCATTGTCCATAATTCTGTTTTAATTGAGAATTGAAAATTGAGAACTAAGAAATAAATGCCATGCGGTTCTGTTATTTTTTAATGCTCAATTCTCAACTTTTAATTTTTCAATAGCACAATCATTTTTAAAGAGAAATCAAAGAACACCATTTTGGGATTCACATTCTGTCCTATATGTAATTGTGCTTCACTAAGTTCGTCCATTATGCCCATCACATTCCGCTCGTTGACAAACGGTGCGAAACGGGTGGAAAAATTTTGTTCTTCGGGATTCATATACACTAAATCACGTTGATGAAAGTTGTATATGAAGTTTTCTCGTATCATACGTTGGCAGTAGGCCAGAAAATTCTTCTGACGTTCACGCCCCATGGAGGCTACCGCATCGCTCCATTGTCTCATTTCGCGTATCTTCCGTTGATAGGAAAGGCGCATCAAATTTATAAAGAGTTCAAAGAACAGTTTGTTTTCCTCGCTCAGATGTATGGTTTCCAGTGCTTTCAGAAAATTGCCTTCTGAGCGGTGTGCTATATCGTCAGCATCTTCCGGTTGTAGTCCGTATTTGGTTTGCAATACTTTTGAGATTTCAGGTTCTTTGATCCCATGAATGTTAAATCGTTGGGTACGGCTTTGGATCGTTTGCAAAATGGCATCAGGCTCTTCGGATACTAATAAAAAGACAGTCATGGCAGGAGGCTCTTCCAGTAACTTCAGCAGTTTGTTGCTGCATTCCACGTTCATCTTTTCGGGAAGCCATATAATCATGATTTTGTAACCGCCTTGACTGGATTTTAAGCTGAGCTTTCGTACAATCTCATCGCTCTCTTTTACAAAGATTTGCGCCTGTTGGTTTTCTGCTCCCATCTCTTTCAGCCAATGGTTCAGATTAAAATATGGGTTCTGCAGGACAAAGTTGCGCCAGTCTGCTATGAAATCATCGCATACGGTATCCTTTCCGGCTTTTTTCTTGATAACAGGAAAAACGAAATGCAGGTCGGGATGTATCAGCTTATTGAATTTCACACAAGTGGGGCAAATTCCGCAGGCATCTTGTTCACCACGGTTTTCACAGCAGATGTAACGGGCATAAGCTATTGCCAAAGGCAACTTTCCTGTACCTTCGGGACCGCAAATCAGTTGTGCATGAGGGATTCTTCCTTCTTTTACCTCGGCTATGAGCCGCTGTTTTGCTTCCTCTTGTCCTATTACATCTTTAAATAACATTGCTTTTTATAGTCATTTATTTACTGTTTAATAAATTGCTTTTGCAACTTCCTTCACACTGTTCACGGCACTTACGGTATAGAAATGAATGCTGGGAACCCCACAGGCTATTAATTCACGGCACTGGTGTATGCACCATTCTATGCCAAGACTTTCCGCTTCTTCATCTGTTTGACATTTCATCGCTTCGCTTGCCAGTTCTTGCGGCAAGTCTATCTTGAACGTCTTGGGTATCATGTTCAGCTGGGATAATTTGCGGAAAGGCTTGATACCCGGAATAATAGGTACATTGATTCCTTCTTTTCTTACCCTTTCTACAAATTCGAAATATTTGCGGTTGTCATAGAACATCTGTGTCACAGCATATTCAGCTCCTGCTTCAATCTTTTTCTTCAGCCAATAAATATCTTGTTCCATATTGGGTGATTCCTCGTGTTTTTCAGGATAGCAGGCTACTCCATAACTGAACGGAGTTCCTGTTACCTTGATGGGGGAACCGTCTACAAATACGCCTTTATTGAAATCATTGATCTGCTCTTCCAGTTCTATGGCGTGGTTGTAACCGTTGTTTTCGGGTACGAAAGCTGATTCGTGCTTTGCCTTGTCACCACGCAGTACCAACAAGTCGGTGATGCCCAGGAATTGTAGATCTAACAATACATATTCTGTATCTTCGCGGGAAAAACCGCTGCACAGGATATGTGGCACTGTCGTTATATTGTATTTGTTCTGCAAAGCGGCGGCAACAGCAACTGTTCCGGGACGGCGGCGCTGGCGTGTACGTTGGTACAGCCCGTTTCCCAGCTCCTTGTACACATATTCGCTGCGGTGGGTTGTAATATTGATATATTTAGGGTCGAATTCGCGTAGCGTATCAACCGTTTTATACAGTTTTTCAATACCCGTTCCTTTCAGCGGAGGGAGAATTTCAAAAGAAAAAGCCGTATTGTCCGTGCTTTTTATTAAATCAACTACTCTCATCGTTCTGTCTCGTTCTCTTATGCCTTCTCGGGCGGAATTACATATTTGGGCAAAAATAAGAAAAATATCGTAGTTTATGGGGATGAAAAAGCGATTTATTTTATCTTTATTCTATAATAAAGTGAAACATACGGAGAGAAAAGCGTTTCCTTGCAGCTAAGCCGTGGTTTTCCACACTTGTCAGGGATACCGTCCGTGATGGTGGAGTAACATTTCTCCTGCTTACAGGCATTGCTCTCTTTGATGATGACCTGTCAAGCTTTACTGCATGGAGAATACTTGCGGATGGGATAAGCCCCGTCCTTGCAGGAGATGAAACAATCTGTAAACCTTTGTTTGGGGAAGTGGCAGAGGTCTATAGGAACGGAGTGAACAGATTGGCGAACCAACCGACGAAGCGTTTCCATCCGGAGCGTTTTTTATATTCTTCCTTGGTAAACAGGGTACTGTCCAGCTTGTCATGCTCGAACATGGTGCTCAGTTCATGTGTGGTTTCTTTGTCAAAAATGAAAGCGTTGACCTCATAGTCATAGCGTAGGCTGCGGCTGTTCAGATTCGTACTTCCCACAGTGCAGAACAGGCTGTCCACCATCATGATCTTAGAGTGGTGGAACCCGCCATTGTACACATAAATCTTTGCTCCTTTCTTACGCAGCTTGTTTGCTGTATAGAACGCGGCATCGGGGGTAAAAGGAATATCCGATTTGCCCGGTATCATGATTTCTACTTCAACGCCTCGCTTCAACGCACGTTTTATGGCTTTTTTAATGCTTGGAATGGGAGTGAAATAGGGATTCACTATTTGTATTTTATCCTGTGCGGCATCAATGGACTTGATATAAGTCTGCCTCATCAGTCTGGGTTCTTTTTTCGGAATGCGGTCTACAATAGCTACATTCTTATTTCCCTTGAAAGTAGAATCGTTTCGTAGGGGATAGTATTGGCTTCCGCTTACGTGTTGTTTAGTGCTTTTGTTCCACATGGCCAGGAAGATGTCCTGCAATTCGTTTACGGCATTTCCCTCTATACGGATATGCATGTCGCGCCAGTCGCCTATTTCCGGCAGACCCTTTATATAGTAATTGGCTATGTTCATGCCACCGGTATATCCTATTTTTCCGTCTATGACTACAATCTTGCGATGGTCTCTGTGCAGGGCATGATTGATATAGGGGAATTTGAAAGGGTCGAACTTGACAAATTCGATTCCTTTGTCACGGATTGCTTGTATGTGTTTCTTTTTCAATGGCTTGTTGTTTGACAAATTGCCGAAGGCATCAAACAAAGCTCTGACTTCCACTCCTTCTTTCACTTTTTCTCCCAATAAATCAAATAGTGCGTTCGCTATGGAATCGTTACGAAAATTGAAGTATTCTAAGTGGATATGATGTTTGGCATGCCGTATTTCTTCAAAGAGATCGATGAATTTGGCCCGACCGCTTTTTAATAATTTCAGTTTGCTGTTTTGGGTGATAGGAATGCCGGCATCCTTTAAGAAATTGATAACGGCAGAGTCGCTGGTATAGGTTGGCACCGTATCTGTCGCTGCTATATGGATGTTGGTAACTTCTTGTGACTGAGCTGTCTCTACAGTGAAAGATAAGATGAATAAAAGTATTAAATAAATATGTTTTTTTATATCAAACTTCATTGCTTTTTTTATTAAGGCTGCAAAGGTATTTATTATTCTAGGAATGAACAAGCCATCGGTATTATTTATGTTTAAAAGGGAGAAATAGAACAGTGTGGCCATTTGTTTGAACAGTTGGTAAATTGAGGTGGTAGAAATTTAATGAAGGCTGTTTTTATTGTTCCATTCATATCTTTTTTCAGGCTCGGTATAAACATCTGTAGTGTGTGTGAAAGAAGTTTGTCGGTCCGGTTTTTCTGCTGTTGTGACATTCAAGAGGAGGAGATACGGAAAAAATAATAATCCGTCGGCGGGATTAAAAGAATGCATATCGCATCCAGCCCTGTTGCATAAGCCTTTTCTATCTCCAGATTAACCCTTTTTATGCGGATGTATTCTATCTCCATAGCCTTTGGAGTTAACTCCATAGCCTTGGGAGATAACTCCAAAGCTTATGGAGATAACTCCAAAGGCTTGCGGAGATAAAACAGACGGGAAGAAAACCTTTAATCATACGGCGGGAAAGGTTTGGGGATACAGGTAAAATCTTTTAGTGATGAATCCGGTGTATGTACAGGGTTATACATATATTATATTCATTCTTATATGTATGTATATGAACTTCCATACGTTCAGAATGAAAATCCACATCAGGGCAGGGGTGTTTTTTATCTCTGCCGATGGATCGTAAGCCGTCATTCCTTGGAGGTACAAATCTTTTATGGTGCTTTTTCATTGAAAAAGCCTTGGAATGCTCTACTTTGTGTCAAGCTGGAATAGTTTATAAAAAAGAGAGTATATGATTGATAAACAGTATGATATGTGAAATTTTCCTTGAAAATGTAGTGAGGGCATGAGGGTATGAGTGAGAGCAAGTATTTTTACCATTGGCGTATAAATGGTTTATAGTTAGCTTGTTATGTTTGCAGTGAGGGCATGAGGGCATAAATGCTTCGAACTTTCTAGTAGGAAAGGCTGATACGCCAAGAATATTTTGGAAAACTGATCCGGAAAATCCATTCTTGGTTTAACTCTCGGTTTAACTGAACCATGTAAACCGGCGAGTTTAAGGCATAAAAAAAGAGAGTTACTTTGGTGTAACTCTCTGATTCTTTGGTGATCCGCTTGGGATCAGAATTTTATTTTAAATCTCCTGATTATCTGATTGTTATGAGTGGGAGAATTATATCTCCACCGATTTCACCTTGTGACTATTGCCTCATTATGCTTGGTTTAACCGACTCGATTACCTATCACAATACAAATATACGAAATAATTTAGAAGTATGGAAAATTTATATATTTTAATTTATTAGTTTTCAAGCAAAAGATTACTCTAGGAAAGCCTCTATCCTATTTGATTCCAATAGTTTTTTTATATCAGATTCTTTATATAGTATTTTACCTCCAAGCTGATAATATGCTAACTTACCGGTTGAACGGTATTCTTGCAGCGTACGTTTTGAAAGCTTTATCATTTGTGACAATTCGGCATCTGTGATGAAACGTTCATTGTCCAACATGGGAGTGTAGTTTTCAAACGAACGGGAAATAAGGTTCAGCAGATTTTCCAGTTCTTCAAAAAAAGTCTGTACTTCGGGGGTGTCTTTAGTTACTAATCTGTTGTTCATACTCTTTTGTTTGATTGAATATTTCTTTCCTCAATAAAATTCCAAATATCTCGTTTGTTATAGAATATTTTACGCTCAATCCGAGTGTAAGGTATACTCCCGTTGTTTCTTAGATTTTGTAAAGTTCTGGGAGATATTTTCAGGAGAGTGCATACATCTTGGTTATCCAACCATTCTTCTGTATTTTTGGTCTGTGTTTTCCTTACAATTTGTCTGATTCTTGTAGAAAAATGTTTCAATGTCATTTTCATTTCTTGAAAAGTTGCAGCTTCGATGTTCACGATTTCCATATATTTCTTTTTTGGGTCTTTTGACAAAAGTAAGATGACTGCTTCCTTTTTCCAAGGATAGTGGTACAGATGACATCATATTGCATCAGAAGACTATATAGACAGTAATATCTTTTGCTTTTTAGTATCATTCAATTTCTTGATGTAGATTTATACTATCTGTAATTTGAGGTAAATTCATATCAATAAAACAGGCCTTTTTTATCTGATTACCACGAATATACTTCAAATTATTTGTATAATGGTAGTAATAAGGAAGCGGATGTTTGGAAGAATGTTCTGTTACGTAGGCAAAGAGAAAGACGGAGAGCTTGTGGTGCACTAGTCTGTCTCATGCAGAGCAGAGGGAGCTGAAGTCCCTTACTGTCATTGGGACTGGAAAGTTAGTAGCGTACTTGTTGTCCTGTCCGGGAAGCGTTTTTTCGGATGGGGCTTATGTTCAATTAAAACATGCCTGTTCGGCTTGCCATATGATTTGTCCGTGCGTCGCGTCGGTCGCAGTGAGTCCCTATAATCTTTTTAAAAATCAAAACCATTGTCCGGGCGTTTGTTTCCATGTGTATTTTCCGCGACTTGTCGCAAGGAAAATACTCATGGAAAGCGAAGCTGGAACGCCCGTGACAAAAAGGTTTTGATTTACCTTTGATTATAGGGAGTTCACTGTTACTATATATTGCTTTCGGAATAGGGAAATTGCATCATGAAATTGATTAGATAGAAGAAAAAGAAAATAAGTATTTTTGCTATATCTTAGTTTGGATATTTCCCTTGTTTTGGCTGTTAAACCTTATTTACGAGGGAATATCGAAAGATATAAAAAAACAACTGATTAACAATGTACTGTGTATGAATTAGTTGTCTGTTTTTTGTAATATTTAACAAATGCTTTATTTTGCTAGGAAAACACGTTTGCTGAATATTCTACGAAGTGATTTTTTTACAGTTTTAACTCGCAGTATGACGTGAACTAAAATAAGAGGAAACATATCCCTCTTATTTTAGTTTTCTTTATTTAATCCCACCAAGAATATATTTTGTTGTATCTAAATTTGTTATACAGATACTATGCCTTGCATTTTCTTAACTCCTCTTGCTGAATGATTTTAATATCACTGCCATTATTCTGAAATTTTAACTGATAGAATCTTGACGCATTACGAATATTGATATACAATTTCCTATAATCCGTTATACAGGGATATCTAATTATTTCCTATATTCCGTTATTTCTGCGCTTGATTTTCATTTTCCCTCTCAAGAACAATATTCAGAAGATTAATGCAAATATCTAAATCTCTTGCTACGAAAGGCATTTTGTCAGATCGTGTATATCTTTTGAAGTAGCTGTACATTTCCGTTATTTTTTTGCGCTCTATCTCCAGCAAGAATGTGTAATTCCAGTTAATTTTTTTTCTAAAAGTTTGTACTATGAATTGATTTTGACCCGTCTGTTATTGGATTCAGATCTGTTCCTTTTCCGTTTCATTTCTCATGTTTTTTTATTAAATAATCAATTCTGTAATTTTTTCAAGCCGAAAGGCTTGAAAAAGAATTCGTTAAAATCATCATATGCGCAGTGATGTCCGAAGATGTATTTTACGGTATTTCATTTTCTTTTGAATATTTTACTTCCCGGTTTCAAGTACATGCTATAATATACCTAGCTGTAATTATTGTCTGTGAAGTAGGATATTATCAGCTGATGTTCCACATTATGGTAGGCACCAATAAACAACTCTTGTTTTTTAATACAGTCAGGCAATTATATTTTTTCCTATATATGTAAATGCTTCTGTTGAGTTTATTTTGTAAAAAATATAGATTCTTTTCTCAATATGGCAGACATAGAATCCTTTGACTTTTTTTCCATCATGACAATTGTGTTATTGTACATTCGCAACGTATCAGTATAATACTTCGCATATTCATGAACACCGTTTTTATCTTCATCAAGGGTCCGTATATTTTAGAATTGTGTCCGTCAAGTATCAGTATAATTTTCAAGTTATTGCTCAACTTTGTCTGCATGATCTTCCGAGGCAATTTAGTTATTTCACTGCCAACACAATAATCTTCCGCATACGTATGTTTCGGAGTTTTCACAGTAGAGCTGGCTGTAAACAAGTGTATTATATCGAATAACAAATAATATTTTGTTTCATATATGGTGCTCATTTTAAATTGATGCAAAGATAATTGGAACTATATACTAATATCCAAAGAATCGAAATGGAACAATTTGCATTATCTGGTTTTTCGCTTCTGACAAGAAATGTAATAATCAACAATGCTCGTCTCTTTCATGCTACCATATCATCAAGAAAATGAGAATGTATCAAAATTGAAGTGTACCCCAAAAGTAAAGTATAAACTTTGGGGATGCACTTCATATTAATTTCGATACATTCAGCCTCACTGTCACAATAGTAAAGTTGAATGACCTTCACAGATCAGAAAAAGAGAGAACAGAAAGCTAACTATCTTTTATCACCATGCATTATAGGGCTCAAAGAGAGAATTATTCTCTGCGATACCCCACTGCGGGTTATATTGCAATATCGCATTGTCAATAGGCAACGACTGGTAATAAGCGTCATTAATGGATTTGCTGTAAGTCTTCTCGCCGATCTTATGCACAATGATGTCCTTGCTCCAAGGTTTTCCGGCATCCTGCGCATAGCGCTTCAAGTCCAGCGTACGCTGAAAAGAAACGAGCGGCTGTTCGCGACGGCGTTCTGTCAAAATTTCGTTCAGCAACTGGTCTTGTGACAGGGAAGTACCACCTGCCAGGTCGCTATCGGGACCTTTATAACGATACTTGCGCAGCAGATTCAGGTCTGCCAAGGCAGCAGAGAGGTTGTTGGTGCGAGCTGCGGCTTCAGCCTTCATTAAGAGCAGCAAGGGATAGGTTACGCCTTCCGTAATAGAAAGTTCATCACGATAATACACCAGTTGAATGCCATCATCATACACCACGTCACCCACCGTTGTATTATAACCATGGTCTTTCAAGACAAACTTCGTCCAACGCAAGTCTTTCTCTTTATCGAAGATAGAAGCCCAGTCATCCGATGGATAGTAGCGAGTGGATGAAGACTGATAAGGAGCATTCCGATACAATAAGTTTTCCCGGTTGCTGGTCTGATCGAAAAGCAAGTCAGGCCCTTTCAGTGTCATATAGACTTCGGGAGAAACACCGGGGTCTGGATTTATTTCTGTAGTAGCTTCAAAATAGAAATCGGCAAAGTTATAGATCATTTCATCCACGTTCTTTCTGTTAGCCAAAGCCAGCTCCCATGCCTTTTGGCAGTCGCTCAGCATATTCTCCCAATTACGCGTAAACATGTGATACTCGGCTCGCAAAGCATAGGCGCAAGCACGATCCGCTCGACAGGGATTGACTGTTGAAGCAGGACAGTTTTCACATGCATAGTCTAGATCTTCCTTCACTTGAGCAAGAAGTTCATCCGTAGTACACAACAGTCCATTAGCAGCAATGGGATCACCGCTTGTACGGCAAGGGATCACCTTTGTATCGTTGGTCGTTCCCGGCACATACATCGGACCGTATATCAACGCCGCATTCAGATAAATCCAAGCACGTCCGGCCTTGGCCTGTGCTATGACGCCCTTGGCATATTCAGAATTGGTATCAATGCCGCTCACACCGTCCACCACGTTATTAAAATAACCAGCAGCCTTGTAAATACCAGATGACCATGCAAAAGGAGTATTCTGGGGATCCATTACCGGTGTGTAGAAGGTATAGCCTGCTAATAGATCCAAGTTGGGATAAGTAGCCGTAAATTGATATTTTGCATGATTTTCACTAATCTGTATGTTATCGCCCATGTAAGCATAGAAACAACTTCTGTTATTATCAAACATGAAATAATCGAGCGTAGTTGTATTATTCAAAAGGTTCTCGAACTGTGTCACTTCCGTCGGAATCATCTGTCCCACAGGCTTGACATCCAAGAAATCATTGCAGGATGAGCATTCCAATGCACACATCACAAGCAATATATATCCTAATTTTCTCATAATTCTTCTATTATTTAAAAGCTGAATGAAACACCAATATAAAACTCCGGATTCAAAGGCAAGATGGAATATCCGCTATTGGTTGATGCAGCCATACCGTTGCTGGTATTCATCTCCATCGCCTCGGGGTCAATATCGCAATCCTTGGCCGTGATACGGAAAAGGTTACGGGCTTGTAAATAGATACGTGCATCGCTCATTCCGATCTTGCTGATCAACGGTTCGTTGAATTTATAAGCCAGCGTCACGTCGCGCAATTTGAGATAGCTGGCATTGCCCATATTCACATCGCAGAAGGGGAAGTAGAACATATCCATATTCCAACTCTTGTATACCGGATAAATGGTATTGGCTTCATCACCTGGTTTCTGCCAACGCTCACCAACATGCCGGTTGTTTATATTAGAACCTTGGAACACATCTTTGCGGTATTTATGTCCTAACTTGGCAATGAACATGAACGAGAGATTCCAGTTCTTATAGGTAAAGTTGTTGGTCAGTGACATATCGAACTTCGGTGTCGCTGTTCCCTGAAAATAGACATCATCTACTTTGGCAGCAGAAGCCAGTTTCACAGAACCATCAGCACCATAAATCTGTGTTTGTCCCTTGTCATCCAAACCAGCAAAACGATAACCGAACAAGGAATTCATCGGATAACCAGCAGCGTTAATGGTCTGTACCCATGCCCAAGAAGTAGGATACAAACGATTTACATTGTACTCCAACACTTCGCTCTTATTATAAGAGAAATTATAGACAATGTCCCAGTTGAAATCTTTTGTCTTTACCGGCGTACCGTGCAGTGACAATTCATATCCACGGTTTTCAATTGCACCTACATTTTTTGTCATTGATGATGCTCCTGTAGTAGGATCCATGGAGTCGTTAGCCAGCAAGTCTGTACTCTTTTTGTAATAGTAGTCGAAGCTGAAACCCAAACGATTCTTCAACACATCTACGTCCAAACCAATGTTGGTGGTTTTGGTCTTCTCCCAGCGAAGAGTGTTGTTGGGATAGGAAGAGATACCATAGGAGATACCTCCCGTAGTACTGTTATAAGAGCCGGCGGAGAGAATCAGATACGGACCCTGATTCAGCGAAATATTACCGTTAATACCATAAGAAGCACGTACATTCAAGCGGTCAATCCAGTCTACATTAAAAAAACTCTCGTTACTCAGTTTCCAAGTTCCACCGACCGACCACATCGGTTTGTGACGATACTTGGGATCAGTACCGAAGAAGTTAGTAAGGTCCTCACGCACACTACCACTGATCAAGTAGCGATTGTCATACTCGTATGATCCGTTGAAATACCAGGAAACGAATCTGTTGTCTCTCAATGAGTATGATCCATAATTCAAAGAACCACTCAAATCATTACCAATCATCATGTCCGAATTATAAATACCTGTCTTCAAGTCTTTGATGTTCACCGGAGTAAACGAACCGGCCGTGGAGTTGTAGCCCAGACGGCTTGCATATTGATTGTTGTCGTAAGTAAGACGGCGCACTTCGTTACCGGCTAATGCACTGACACGATGCTTGCCAAACTCACGGTTGAAATTCACTTGTGTACGCACTGTCCAACTCTCGTTGACATAGCGGGTTTCATCGATCATATCTCCATCTGGAATGTAACGGTTAGAAGGTGTTTCGATAGAGGTACTGTTATTGTAAGCCAGACGTATACGGTAACTGTCAACTTCACTGAAAGATTTATATGTACGATTGCCACGTGCCCAATTACCACCCACTTCAGCTGTCAGACCTTCCAGAATAGTAAAGCGCAGGAAGCCGTTAAAGCGTGCCGTGAAGCTTTGGTCAGTAGTATAGTCTTCATAAGCATCCGTAATAGGGTTGTAGGAGATATCCTTCATGCCGCTCACCGAATTATAGATCTGTTGATTGGCGTAGCTAACGGTACGAATATCGGTCAGGTTGCCATTATCGTCTTTCAACCGGGTATAAGGTTTCACGTAAGAGGTGAAGTCAGTCAATGTCTGCCAACCTACACGCGGAGTATTGGAGCGCGAGTAATTGATGTTGGCTGCCACGCCTATCGTCACGAATTTGTAGGGAGTCCACTCATTCTTCAGGTCGATCAATAGACGGTTATCGTCCGTATTGATATACGAAGAGCGGTTGTTGGTATAATTGACCGCCAAGTTATAGCGGTTGGTATCAGTGCCTCCGTTGATGCCAACATTGTGAGTCTGAGTGAAGGCTGTGCGAAACATGTATTTCTCCATATCATCCAGAAAGTTGTTGCCACGCAGCTTGTTTATCGAGCTGTTGAACTGCTCTTCGCTGATCAGACCCGCCCTGTGCTGTGTCAGTAGGTAAGCCACCTCGCTCTGATTAGTGGACTTGGTAGATAAGGCGTAGGAACTTGATGATGGGTTCTGGTCATACAGATTCAACTCCGCATCAATGTAGTCGGAAGTAGAAGCCATGTGCAGATAGTCCAGACTGGGCTTAGGCGTAAATTTGAAAGTTCCGCGATAGCTAATCTTGGCTTTGCCTTTCTGTCCACTTTTTGTTGTGACGACAATCACACCGTTAGCCGAACGGGAACCATAGATAGAGGCTGCTACACCGTCCTTCAACACGGTGATATTTTCGATGTTATCCGGATTCAGATCACTCAGCGAACATTCCGTAGGATAGCCGTCCACCACAATCAGCGGATCGGTTTCGGCACTCAGCGTAGAGATACCGCGAATGGAGATATTTCCTTTTTTGTCCAGCACTACACCAGCGATTTGACCTTCCATCACGTTCTTCAAATCGGAATTCAGCTTGGCTTGCAACTGCTCGCTACGCACCGTACCGAAGGCACCCGTTGCCCGTTCCTTAGAAACCGTCTGATACCCTGTCACAATGACATCACCCAGTACGTTAGCATCTTCTTCCATCACGATGGTAGTAGCCTTAATTAGCTTAGACATCGGAATCGTTTGTGTCTTCATGCCTACAAACGAAACCTTGACAACACTTGCCTTCATCCCGCTCTTCAAGGTCAAGACGAATTTACCATTTACATCGGTTACCGTTCCAGTTTGAGCACCCGGCACCGAAATTGCAACGCCTACTAGTGGCTCATTCTGCTCGTCGATCACAGTACCACGAATTGTACGCTCCGTTTGTGCCCACAACCCTGTGCAGGCACAAATCAGAAGTACAAAAAGCATAATAAAATACTTCTTAGTCATAAACAATAATATATATCATTAGGAATGTTATTTCTTCTCAGACTGTTGCAATGCATCGACAATGGCAGCACGCACAGCTTCTCCGCGCAAATGCTTGCGGAAGATACGCCCCTCCTTGTCGATGGCTACGATGAACGGAATACCACGGAACTGATATTTGTCCATCGCTTCCCGTCCCGAATTGGGAGCCAGCAATTGTATCCACTCCATCTGCTCTTCAGCCATCGCCTTGCGCCAGTCATCTTCCTTGGCATCAATGGACACACTGAGGAAAGCAACATCTGGATTGTTCTTAAACTCTTCATAATACTTCTTCAGATTGGGAATCTCCTTACGACAGGGACCACACCAACTGGCCCAAAAGTCGATGATCACGACTTTCCTTTTGAAAGAATCCAAACTTATCGGCTCGCCTTTGTCATTGTTGAAAGTAAAGGTGGGTGCCGTCTGACCTTCCCGCATCCGGCGCTGCTTCTCCAATTTTTCCATCAATCCTTTGCGATAGTCCTGAGCTACCGTAGAGCCCGGATTCTTGGCCTGCATACTGGTAAGCGTCGTTTCTATGAGCAAAGAATCTTTGGCATAATCCAATGCCGACAACAGAACCACACAACTGGTCAGATGACCATAATGCTCCACCAAATAACGTGTATAGCTGCGTGCGTCTTCGTTGTTCATATTGTACAAATCCTTGGAGATATCTGCTTTTTGCTTGTCGTCAAGCGACTGTGACCGACAGATTGACTGAGAGATGGCAATCATGTTCTGATAATTGCGATAGTTGACATAGTTAGCCAAATTCAATAGTTCGTTCTTGGGGCCAGCCTGAATATATACATAAGGAGGATTTTTAATACGGATCTTTGCCGTATCAATGCCACGGAAATTAATCACCATATCTTCGTCTTCTAGCCATGCGCGTACAGACTGTGACTGGCAGCAAGTGATTGTTACCGCATTCGGCTTCTCTTTCTGCACCGTCAGTGAATAGGTATGGTCTGGGCCTATTTCCGTTTCGCCTAGCGTAATACGCTCGAAACCATTGTTCTGAATCACACTTACCTTTTTGTCGGCACCTACAAATTGAACTTTACCACTGATCTTCACCGTGTTTTGTGCAAATAGGCTTCCCGAAGTCAGCACTAATAATCCCAATAAAACCAACTTTCTTTTCATACCATTAACTCATTTATAGAATAAATAATTATATTAAAATTTTTAAGCAACATCGAACGTACAAGTAAAAACACTCTAGAAATTGTGAAATTACCGTTTATTCCTGTAATACTCTCATTGTGGTACCTTTAATCAATATTGGAACTCCGATCGCCAGTCTTCCTTCCTCCGCAGACGTGACGATTCCCATCACAACAGAAATTTGTGCCATTGCCAATTCTCATACTTGTATGAGACAGATCAATGACATCAACACTTTTTTAATCATAAGTCTCTCTCTTGTGTTTTACATAAATTTGTTGCAAAGAAATGAATTTTAATTAAATAACATCAATAACGTAATGTGTTTTTGGACATGTTTTTGCATTTTTTCTTTAATAAATACTATTTGTTGTAACCAAAATTCATTTAAATAAAAGTGAAAACTGTGATTTGGATAACAATGTGAAATCAAAAGGAAGAAATGCTGGATGAATTTGTTGATGAAAGAATTCCTGTTTTATTTTGGAACAGTTGAAGAGCAGGAGAAGATATATGTGTTTTCGGAACCGTTAATCAAAAGATTTGGCAAGGTAGTTTATATATGATCATTAGTGCAGTCATACAAAGGAGGCTTTCGTTTTGGCTGTGGACACACAATAGATGGAAACGTGCATACGAGGAGTTTGTTATACGACAAACAAGAATAGTAGAAACTAATAAATATCTGTTTTTTTGTGGTAACTTGGTTTCTGTTGGTATTAGTGTATGTTTCTCCTTCTTAAATAAATAAGATTGTCTCCCGCTGCATTAGTTACAAGCGGGAGAATCTTTTTTATATATTTATGAAAAACATTTATAAAAGTCCGTTGGAACCGAGCATGACCAGCATGGAATATCCTAAGACAAGACCAACACCTCCTATAATGAGTCCGACTTTTTCCATATCTTTCTGTTGGATCATGCCGGTGGCATGTGCCAAAGCATTTGGTGGAGTGGAGATGGGAAGGACCATAGCCAGAGAGGACCCCAAAGCCACACCGATGAGCAGTGTTGCTACTCCTCCAAGTGGTAACAGATTATCCCTCATACTTATTCCTGCAATAGCCAGTATTGGGACCAGCAAGGCGGCTGTGGCTGTATGTGAGATAAAGTTGGCCATTGTATAGCAGATAAGTCCAGAACCAATCACCATCAGTATCGGAGGCCATGTATTGAACGGTATTGCCTCAATCATATGTTTGGCAAGTCCTGTTTCTTGTAAAGCCACCCCCAGTGCAAAACCTCCTGCCACCATCCAGAGCACACTCCAACTGATTTCTTCCAAGTCTCGTTTAGTGATCACTCCAGTCACACAAAACACGGCAACAGGAATCATGGCCACGACATTGGAGTTTACTCCAGTGAACTTATCGGACATCCACAATAATACCGTAATGGCGAAAGTTACATATACAACGATGGAACGCCAGTCTTTTTTCGCCTCGCCTTCTATTTGCAACTCGATTTTTTTTTGCTTGAAAGGGAACAGGCGCAGTAATATGAACCATGCTATAAATAATATGATAATGGTATAGGGTAGCATAAACGCCATCCACTCTCCAAAGCCTATATTCAGATTTAAGCCTTCGGGATCATTCAGATATTTCAACGCAATAGCGTTGGGTGGCGTACCGATTGGAGTTCCCATTCCTCCTACGTTAGCTGCTACTGGAATTGCCATGGCTAGACCTATTTTGCCTTTTCCGTCAGCTGGCAGTGCCTTCAGTACAGGTGTTAGAAATGTAAGCATCATGGCTGCCGTGGCTGTATTGCTAAGAAACATGGAGAAAACTGCTGTAACTAAAATGAATCCTAAAAGAACATAACGTGACTGTGTGCCGAAAGGTTTCAACATACTACGTGCTAGCAATATATCCAAACCGCTTTTAGTGGCAGCAATGGCCAAAATAAACCCTCCAATAAAAAGCATGATGATGGGATCAGCAAAACAGTGCATGATGGATTGGTACTTTACAGTCTGGCCTAGTTTCTCAACAGGAATGTTGTGTGTGAAGATCCATAGGCTACTGTCTGAAACGGTAAGCAATAATAAAACAACAATCAATACGGAAGTTGTCCATGCCGGTATGGCTTCAAATATCCACATGAGTGTGGCGAAAGCAAAGATAGAGATAAGTCTTTGTTCTATAATTGTCAACCCCATGACTCCAAATGTTTCGACAGGAATAAACCATAATACAAGGGACGCCATGATGGCAACAGCCAGTCTTATTCCCCTAGAAACAATTTTTTTTCCGCTAGTCTTTTAGCTTTTTTCAATTCTTGATAAGTTTCCACCAAATGGAAACCACGAAAAATTTTATACATAGTATTAGTTTTTTGTAGAAATTTTATTTAAAAGCAGAGCAAAGATAAGCGTTTATTTTTAAACTGGCAATTTTATACGATAGCCTTGTAATACAGAAAATCATTCACTCTATTCATGGGTTTTATGGGTGTTATCTGTTTTGTTATTTTGTAAAAAACATAAATATCTAACATTTTGTCTAATCCCATTATTCCTTTAGGTGCTTTAACTCTCTAGCTATATCTGTATTTCTTTTTGAGGTAGTCGAATATTATTTAATTTCTTTTTTTACTCCGTGGAAATAGCCTAAAATTATTATTCGTTGTGACTTATCTTATTTGAAAGGATTAGGTTTAATTGTGGTGTATGAATATTAAAGTCTGATAATATAATCATTAAATCTATGTTGTTATTAATGAGAGTTACGGTATCTACATGCTCAAGATTAATACAAGAAAATGTTAGATAATATTTTTTTATCGTAGATTATCTATTTTAAAGTAAAAAAGTTGCCTTAAAAGGAGTACTGCTTTTTTGTTTTTTACTAAATAGCACTACTTTTTTATTTATTTTTTAAATATTCTCCAAATATTTTATTACTTTTGCCTAACTTTTCTTTCGTAAGAAGAAAATGTAATAAAAACAACAAGAATTAAATTAAAAAAAATCTGCCACAAGGCGTTTTTACATTACGATACTATGAATAAGAATACACGTATAATACTTTTATTTTCAACAACATGAAAAAAAACATTAGCCAAATCAGATATTTAAATTGCGAATTAAGATATAGGAAAAATCATTAATTCGCATGATTACTAATCCTTAATACTAATTTTTATGAGAAAAAAGATTATCAGTGCGATGCTGATATGCGCTGGCTTTCCGGTCGGGTCTCTTTATGCAGTCCATCCTGCCCCTGTAACGGGAATACAGTCAGTGCAACAGAATGGGGCATGTACGGGTGTAGTAAAAGATGCAAGTGGAGAAGCTGTTATCGGAGCTTCTGTAACAGTGGATGGAACTACAAATGGAACAATTACCGATTTGGACGGTAATTTCAGCCTTCCCAATGTACCTAAAGGAAGTACTATCAAAATTTCTTTTGTAGGATACAAGACATTGGAGGTAAAATGGAATGGTTCTCCTTTGAATATCATCCTCAAGGAAGACTCGGAAATGTTGGATGAGGTAGTCGTTGTGGGTTATGGTACACAGAAGAAAGTAAATGTAACCGGTGCCGTAAGTATGGTAGGAGCCGAAGTCATTGAATCGCGTCCGGTAGCCAATGTTACACAAGCACTGCAAGGTGCTGTTCCTGGATTGAACTTAACCGTAGGTGGAAACGGTGGTGACTTGAACTCTGGAATGAACATCAATATCCGTGGTGCAGGTTCTATTGGTTCCGGATCTACCGACAAGCCCTTGATTTTGATTGACGGAATCGAAGGAGATTTGAATACCTTGAATCCCAATGATGTAGAAAGTGTATCTGTATTAAAGGATGCAGCTTCAGCATCTATCTATGGTTCGAGAGCCGCATTCGGTGTCATCTTGGTAACCACAAAAAGCGGAAAAGCGGGCAAGGTAAGAGTAAACTACTCGGGCGATGTGCGCTTCAGCACAGCTACACAGACTCCGGACATGGTAGATTCTTATCGTTTTGCCACTTACTTTAATGCTGCTTCCATCAATAACGGAGGACAGGCTCAGTTTAACGAAGAGCAGATGGAAAAGATTCTGAAATTCCAGCGTGGAGAATTCAATGATCCTACCCAGCCGGAATATTATGGTACTACAGCAAACTTGAACAACAAGAAATGGAACAACTATGGAGGTGCCTTTGCCAATACCGACTGGTTTGACGAGTTTTACAAGAAAAATGTTCCCTCTACCCAGCATAATATCAGTTTAAGCGGCGGTAGCGAAAAAATCAACTGGTCTGTCAGCGGCAGTTTCCTGAAACAGAATGGTTTGATTCGCCACGGACATGACGAACTGGATCGTTATACCGTAAACAGCAAAATCGGAGCTGAGATTGCTTCTTGGATTCGTTTGGACTACAACACCAAATGGACTCGTACAGACTATGAAAAGCCCCAATATCTAACTGGTTTGTTCTTTCACAATATTGCCCGCCGCTGGCCGACCTGTCCGGCTATTGATCCTAATGGCCATTGGATGGATGGAATGGAAATTGCCGAGCTGGAAGACGGAGGTGTAACTTCCGAACACAAAGACTGGTTCACCCAGCAATTGAAGTTTACCATCACTCCGCTTGAAGGATGGAACATCTATGCAGAAGGAGCAATGCGTACTTCAAATGAAAAGAAAACGACCAGTAAGATTCCCGTTTATTCTTACGATATTGACGGCAATCCCTACCTACGTGACTCCGGATATGGAACCGTTTCAAATGTATACGACAACCGCTTCCGCCAGAATTATTATGCGGTGAATGTGTATACAGACTATACCCGTAACTTTGGGTTGCATAACGGAAAGATTATGGTCGGTTTGAACTACGAACGTTACGATCAGGATAATCTGTGGGGAAGAGGAGACAAACTTACCACTACCGACAAACCATTTTTGAGCCAAGCTCAGGAAAACATGAAGACCGGAGACGGCTATTGGAACCGCGCAACTGCCGGTTACTTTGCTCGCTTGAACTATGACTACGATGGAAAATACCTGGCTGAGTTCAACATCCGTTATGATGGTTCTTCACGTTTCCTCTCCAACAACCGCTGGGCTTGGTTCCCATCTGTTTCATTAGGTTGGAATATGGCTCGTGAAAAATTCTTCAAACCATTGAGCAATGCTATCTCAACATTCAAGATTCGTGCTTCATGGGGACAATTGGGTAATACAAGTTCCAAATATGAAACGTTCTGGGATTGGTATCCGTTCTATCAGGAGCAAGGCACCGGTACGGCAAACAGCGGATGGCTAATTGACGGTCAACGCGTCAACACCGCAAGTCTGCCCGGAATCGTCAACTCAACCATGACTTGGGAAACCGTCGAGACTTGGGACATCGGTTTTGACTTGGCCGCTTTCAACAACCGACTGACCGCTACATTCGACTGGTACCGCAGAACAACCAAAGATATGATTGGTCCTGCTCCGGTATTGGGTTCCATGCTGGGAACTGATGCTCCGAAAACAAACAACTGCAACATGCGTACCTCCGGTTGGGAATTGGAAATCGGATGGCGTGACCAGATTCAGGATTTCAAGTACGGTGTCCGCTTCAACCTTTCCGACAACAAGTCTAAAATCATATCTTATCCGTTCGACGGTGAGTTCGGAAACCAAGGAATCTACGGCTACTATAATGGTAAAGAATTGGGAGAACTTTGGGGATATACCAGTGTAGGACTGGCACAAAGCGATGAAGAAATGAAAGAATGGCTGACAAGCAACAAGCCAAACTGGGGAAGCAAATGGCAGGCAGGTGACGTGAAGTACAAGGACTTGACCGGTGAAGGAGAAGTAACCCCAGGTGCCAGCACTTTGGAAAATCACGGTGACTTGAAACGCATCGGAAACAACTCACCGCGTTATCGGGTAGGTTTGAATCTGGATGCAGCTTGGAAAGGCATTGATTTCTCTATCTTCTTCCAAGGGGTATTGAAACGTGACTGGATGTTTGACGCAGGTGACCCTTATTTTTGGGGCGCAGGATCCGGAATGTGGCAAGCAGCCTGCTTTGAAGAACACATGGATTACTGGACTCCGGAAAATACCGATGCCTATTATCCGAAACCCTACTTCAATGAAACGAAAAACCAACAGGCTCAAGATGCCTATATGCAGAAAGCTTCTTACCTACGCTGCAAGAACATCCAGTTGGGTTACACCCTGCCGACACACATTACCGAAAAAGCCGGCATCAGCAACTGCCGTATCTATCTTTCATGCGACAATCTGTTTACCATTACCGGACTGTCAAGCGTCTATGACCCGGAGGCATTCGGAAGTTACGACGGCTACGGAACCAGTGGTAAAACTTACCCCTTGCAGCGTACCATTTCTGTTGGTGTAAATTTGAATTTTTAAATTTGTTAACTGAAGATTATTATGAAATTAAATATAAAAAACGTAGGCGCTTGCCTTTTGTTGGGAGGGACATTGTTGACGGCTACATCCTGCAACGATTTGCTTGACCTTGACCCTGTGAGCCAAATTACTCCCGACTCTTTTTACAAGACAGCCGATCAGTTAGGGGCTTACATGATTAATTACTATGGTGAATTACAGAACCCGTTCAGCGGTGCCATGTTTCATGGCGGAGGTTACAATGATGGAATTGCCCGCTCCGACGGAAATACAGATATTCAGGTAGTAGGCGGAGGAAACACACAGCTTTTTGTTCCCGACAAATGGGAGGTGTCCGGTGGAAAGCAATTGCAGGGATGGTATGGCACTGTACGTGCGTTCAACTATTTCTTGAAGACAGCCGAAGCAAGAAATGAAGCCGGTGAAATAGAAGGCGACGATAAGTTAATCCTGAACTACATCGGTGAGGGCTACTTTTTCCGTGCATTGACTTACTACCGTATGTTGGCTTTATATGGAGACCTTCCCATTGTTACTGAAGTGTTGGAAGATAACAACGAGGTAATTGTAGAAAATAGCAAACGGGCTCCACGCAATGAAGTTGTCCGTTTCATCTTGAGCGATTTGGATAAAGCCATCGAACGTCTGTATGACCGTGACCACTTTAAGGGTCAACGTGTAAACAAGCAGACAGCCGCTCTCTTGAAATCACGCGTTGCCTTGTTTGAAGCTACTTTCGAGAAATACCACAAAGGTTCAGGCCGCGTGCCGGGCGATGCTAACTGGCCGGGTGCCAAGATGGCTTATAACCAAGGAAAGACCTTTAACATTGAAGCAGAAATCGATTTTTTCCTGGACGAGGCCATGAAAGCTGCCACATTGGCGGTAGGTACAACAGAACTGACCACAAACAATGGAGTGTTACAGCCGGAAATCGGACAGATTGAAGGATGGAATCCTTATTTTGAAATGTTCAGCCAACCGAGCCTGAAAGATGTCCCCGAAGTTCTGTTGTGGAAAGAATATAACTTTGACCTAGGCGTCAAGCACAATGCCATCTACCGTTCACGAATCGGTGCCCAAAGCGGCTATACCCGTCCGTTCATCGAATCATTTCTTATGAAAGACGGACTGCCTATCTATGCAACTGGAGGACAATACCAGTACAAAGGCGACAAGACTATTGATGACGTAAAGACCGACAGAGACTTGCGTCTACAGCTCTTCGTATGGGGTGAAAGCACGTTGGTATTCTCTGATCCCGATGCCGGAGAAGAACAAGTGGGGGGCACATTTGATTTTCCCAACTTGATTTCCCTAGAAGCTCAGACCCGTATGATTTCCGGCTATCAGTCACGCAAGTTCTATGCGTATGACTACAGTCAAGGAAAGAGCGACGAACAGCAAGGCACCAATGCCTGCCCGGCATTCCGTGTGGCTGAGGGCATGCTGAACTACCTGGAAGCCTGCTATGAAAAGAACGGAAGGCTGGATGCTACCGCCGAAAGCTATTGGAGGAAAATACGTCAGCGTGCCGGCGTAAGCGATGATTTCGAGAAAACCATTGCAGCTACTGATTTGAATAAAGAAAGTGACTTCGGAGTTTATTCGGGTACACAGCAGGTAGACAAGACACTTTACAATATCCGCCGTGAACGTATGCAGGAATTGTTCAGTGAAGGATTCCGTTTTGCCGACTTGATTCGCTGGCGTTCTTTCGACCGCCTCATCACGACCAAATGGGTTCCTGAAGGCGTAAACTTTTGGGATGAGATGTACACGCACTTCAAGACAGACCCTAATGACAAAGATGATCCACGTGACTTGCTTATTGCCGACGGTTCCGCCAATGCCAACATGTCAATGAAGGAAATGAGCAAGTATGTGCGTCCGTATAGCATCAGTACATTGGAAACCAACGAACTACTCAACGGATATACATGGCGTGAAGCTTATTATCTTTATCCTCTGGGTATTACAGACATTCGTACAGGCTCTGCCGATCGAGATTTGAACAACAGTAACTTGTATCAGAATCTGTACTGGCCTATTCAAGCTGGTGGACGTGCTGAAAAATAAACGATTGGCGGAAGCTATCTTGATTTTTCAATAGGTAAACATGATAACCCCTCCTTTAGCAGTCTAAAGACTGCCGAGGAGGGGGGATTTAACATGAGTTCGAGATTAGGATTAATATCGAACTCATGTTAATATATTGATATTCTGATAATAAAGAATAACAGAACACTCAAAGCATATAGTATTTTGTTTTCTTGTGTACTTTTTTGGGGGCGTACAACTATATAGTATGACAAGATTCAGCAAGAAAATGAGTATTATAAATAAAAGGTTTAACCTTCTTGATGTAGTATTAGCGATTGGCAGAAGTTTTTTCAAAAGGATTTGTACCAATAACTTTTGTATTATAATGTCATTGTATGTTGGTCTATATATAGTTTATTCTATGCTTTTTTTCGTATAATGATTCTTTTTAAAATATTTGTTATATCATTGTTACGATAAACAATAATGTGTTTTTTTTGAAGAATTAAATGCTGTGAGGTTTTTGAATTAAAAATTAATATAGGGGGCGAGATTAGTAAATTCTGTTTTTTTATATTCTATTTTAGAATAATTTTGATAAAACAAGATTTATTAGTAAAATTATAGCATTTGTCTTGAATGATTTTATTCTAAATCAGTAGAGGTATTTGTTGATAATAATTTTCAAGATGCCATCGTTCGTGATGTATAATGGCATTTTTTATATAATAATTTTTTTCACATACCGTTTTTAATGAGTATATGGAGGTGTCAAAATGTACACCTTTTTTTTATTGACAAAGTCCCGACTTTCACAAGCAGGGGTTTTGTCATTACCTAAAGATTTTGTATCTTTACGACACACCTCCATTCTGAGAAAAAAATGTGTGTGACTAGCAAAAAATCCCAAAGAATATGTTATTTGGTAAAGGCAAGCAGGCTACTGTTCTTGTATTGTTGTAGGCTGTGGCGGCTCACTTTTAGCTTTTCAGTCAGTTCGCGGTCTGTATAGAAGTTCTCGTTTACCATCGTCGGTGATCTGCTGGTAAAAAGACGCTTCATGGAAACGGAGAGACGCTCGACGGTGGAGAAGAATTGTTTTTTATATGCTCGCTGCTTTCACGGGTGAGTGGACAGTTATCGGTGTTCATCATAAATTTCATCTGTTTGTTGGTTTGACATTGACATTTTCAGTTTCTCTTATATTGGCTTCACCCTATATGACATGGAGGGTATGGGAACACTTTTCTAATATGAACTGGCGTTTTTTCATTTAGATACGGATATGGCATCCCGCCCCGTTTATCCTATAGAGCGAAAAGCTTCTACGCTTGTGTTCCGTGGTAGGACTGTAGACCTGTAGGTGGTAGTCCCTGTTGAAATCTCTGAAGATGTAGAAATTGGAACTGCCGTTCAGACTGCCGGGAGAAAGTATCATCCTTTTGTATCCTATGGCTTCTCAAATTGATCTACCCATGCTTTCAACCCGCTTGCGGCGTTCTTCCACTATCCAGATGATACTTTCCACGTCTTCGGGTTTGTAATAAGTCTTGTGGCAGATCTGTGTGTATGCCAGTGTGCCGTTGTCACGGAGGGTCTGCAAGGTTCTCGGACTGATTTTCAACAGCAGGCATACCTTTTGGTTATCCAGCCATTTTTTCTTTTATATCGCCGTACAGCTGGCAAAAGGTGTCCAGCCGGTCCGCAAACATCTGAAAGGTCGATAGCATCTCCTCAAAGGTTCTAGCTTCAATGTTTACTGTTTCCATAATCACTGTAATTTCAGGTTTGATATTTCTTTTATTCTTTTTTCGGATCCGGATTTCGTGCCTCAATTTAGTAAATTTAGATATAACTTCTTGAATTTCAAGATTGTATAACTGCCTTTGACACCATATGTGTGTTTGTTTCATCCGCAAAGTAAATGATTGTTTCCTGATATGGTTCCAGTACTTTATTAAATATTATTATATATTATCGGATGTTATGGAAAATTAATTTCAGCGTTTATTTATGTTTGGCAAACAGGCATTTACGCCACTTCCAGGAAATATGGAATTATCGGTGAGTATATCTGTGAAGCCATTATCGTCCACCCTACCGGACAATATGAATAATACGGTAAACTTCGCTAATCGAATCTGTCCGTTTCATACCTTTTGTTATTATTGTTTTATTTGCTTCCGACAATTGAGCAAACGGGTAAACCGTGCCTACAGTATCAACTAGCTAAAATCCATATACAATGAAAAGTGGACCGACAGAAAAGCCGAAAGAGAAGAAAACGGTGGTATCTGAAACCGTAAACAGAAAAAACGGTCGTAATCCGAAACTTGACCATAATGAGTGGTGGGAAAAACTCATGATGGAACTAGGTTCGGGAGAATCCGCTGGTACGGATACTTCTGCGATGGAACCGGTGATTTCATCCGGGGCTGGTGGAGAGAAGGTATTTGGGGAAGCAAAAGAAAGGACATTGCACTAGAATCGGAAGATTCTGTAAGAAGAAGGATGAGTGGCAGGCAGCGCAGGGTTTCGCTGGAGGAGTACCGTGAAACGTATCTCATCGTTCTGAAGATCAGAAACTGCAAGACAGTGTTCATCAGTGAGGATGCGAGGGATGAACTGGATGCCGTCGTCCGCAGGTTCGGCGGGCGTGGTATGAGCGTTCCCAGACTGCTGGAGAACCTCTCCAAGGAGCATCTCGCTGCCTACCGTGGGAATATTGATCAGTGGAGAAAAATCTGATAATCTGTTATCTGTTGTGGAGTATACCCGATGTATGCACTGTTTTCTGTGTACCTGCTTCCGACGGTTGCAGGGAGGGGAAATCTGCTTCCACTGGTCATAGATTCCCAATAGAAAGAAATATGGACGAAAAAGAAAAAATATATGACAGATGATATGAATGAAATAAAGAAAAAACGGGGCTGTCTGGCATTGGGAAGGACACGTAAAATAACCAAGGGAGTGACAGTGAAATTTTCTCCCGTTAGGTACAAGATCCTCAAAATTAAGGCTAGAAAGTCTGGTCGGAGTCTGGCGTTTTATATTAGGGAGGCGGTAATTGTTACTGCAAGGTATACGCCTGAAGAGAACGCATTATTGCGCAGTCTGGCTGGAATGGCGAACAATCTGAACCAGCTAACTAAACTTTCGCATCAGACAGGCTTTTACAAGACAAGGATGCTGATAGAGGAATTGTTGGTAAAATTGAAGCGGATCATGGATGATTACAGACCTAAAGGAGAATCACGTCATGATAGGAAAAATTAGAAAAGACCGTTCATTCGCCGGCTGCATACGTTATGTGATACAAAAGGACGATGCGGAAATTATTGCCTTTGAAAGCGTGTTGGTGGGAACGGCGGAGGAGATGGCATACAGTTTCCGATGGCAATGCCTGCTGAATCCGGACATGGTGAAATTGGTGGGGCACATCGTGCTCAGTTGCAAGCCGGAAAACACGCCGAGGTTGACCGATGCATTCATGGCAAGGCTGACAGAGGAATACTTGGAACAGATGGGGATACAAAACACGTAGTTCATTGTAGTGAGACATTATGGAACGGATAACCTGCACTGCCATATCGTTTTCAACCGGGTTGATTTCGATGGAATGGTGATTTCCGACAGCAATGATTTCAAGCGCAACGAGAAAGTGATGAAAATGCTTAAAGACAAATATTTACTTATCTATTTTGAAGGTAAGCAGACCGTTAAGACGGAAAAGCTGTACGTTTCTGAAAAGGTAAAATATGAGATATACCACGCAGTTAAGGAGGTCTTGAAGAGTACTGATACATGGAAAGAGTTTTGGGATAAGCTGTTAAAACAAGGTATAAAAATGGAATTCAAGTACAAGGGGAAAAAACAATGAGGTGCAGGGCATTCGTTTTATCAAGGACGGTTTGTCATTCAAGAGAAGTGAGATTGATCGTAGTTTCAGTTGGTCAAGACTGGATGTGGCATTGGATTGTAACCATGCCACGTTTCTGGTAAATGATATTTCTTGAAAGTAATCGTGTTATGAACAAAAACACGGTCTTGCTATTGGTAACCTGATTGAGGGTATCGGTATGGGCGGCATGTTCATGTCGTCAGCGGTATCGACGGAGGATGAGAAGAAAGCGGAACATCTATGGAAAAAGAAGAAGCGTAAAAAAGGAAGAATTTTATGAATCATATGTTTAACGTTAATTTTTATGTCAATGAAAGAGAACAGAGAAAATTACCTAGAAGGTATCTGCGGATGTCTTGAAAGAATTGAGAAGAAGGTGGAGGCGCTGGCCGTAAAAGATGCAGGTTCTACTGTTGAAAACCATACCATCCGAGAAGGAATTGCGGAACTAAAGGTCCGTTTGGAACGCTTGCAATCCGCAGTGGAAAGAAACGGTCCGGAGATGGAAAAGATAAGGAGCTGTCTGCGGCAGGACAGTATGGTGGTAAGGGAGGTGCTGGAACAGCTGGACGGGAAAATGTCCCTGTTGAAAAAGGAGCCGGTACGCAAGCTGGTGACTTACCGTTTGGAAAGCGCGTTTAAAGTGGTAGTGATAATAGTTGTGGAACTGTTTTTGGTGTTGGTCGTTTCCGTCTGGATCAACAGCAACCAATACCGTACGAACAGAATGTTGAAAGATGCTGATTTGAAATATCGCGCTATTAGAATATGTTTATCAGAGGATGATCCTGATATTGCCTTTCTTGAGAAATGTTTCACCATTGAGCGCGATGAGGAAAAAATCCGGCGTGTGGAAAGGCTGGTGACTGCTTTTGAGGACTCGGTCAGGAACCACATCCGCTACTATAAAATGGTAGCCAGCAAAGATAGTATGGCGCACCGGTTGTTCAGGGAGGCACAGGAAATCAGAAAGCAACTGGACAATCCAAATTTAAAATGACTGTACAATGGCAACAATCAGAACCAAATTCAGACCCTCTTCCGTGGAAGGCAGGGAAGGGACGCTTTATTTCCAGATTATTCATGGAAGGGTGGCACGTCAGATCAACACCGATTACAAGATTTTCCCGTCGGAATGGGACGAACATGCATCGGAAATCATACTGTCGGTATCCGATGATGCCAGAAGAAGCCTTCTGCTTGCGTTAAAGGAGCGGATGAAAAAAGACGTTCGCCGTCTGGAAAGTATCATCGCCGGACTGGAACGGTCCGGTGGTACCTATCCTGCCGACAGGGTTGTGGAATTTTTTCACAACCCGCCTCCTGCTGACAGCTATAATTTCATGGCCTTCGGAAAGAGGCTAGTAGAGGAACTGGAGCGTGTCGGCAAGAAGCGCACCGCTGAAAGGTATACCACCGTACTGAACAGCTTCACGCGCTTTTGGGGTAGGGACGGCGACATCCCGCTGGAGGATATCGGTTCTACCCTCATGCTGGAATACGAGGCATGGCTGAAGGATAAGGGAATATGTCCGAACAGCACCTCCTATTATATGCGGAACCTGCGTGCCGTCTACAACCGTGCGGTAGACAAGGAACTGACGATACAGCGCAGCCCTTTCAAACATGTCTACACCGGGATAGACAAGACCGTAAAACGTGCTGTTCCGTTGAAAGTGATCCGCATGATACGCGATCTGGACCTTCGCATTTCCCCGGGCATGGAATACGCCAGGGACATGTTCATGCTGAGCTTTTATACCCGTGGCATGTCGTTCGTTGACATTGCCTACCTGAAAAAAGCTGATCTGAAGAGCGGTGTGCTAACCTACCGCAGGCAGAAAACCGGACGGCGTCTGTCCATTAAATGGGAGAAACCCATGCAGGAGATACTGGACAGGTATGGTCACAATGACAGCCCCTACCTTTTTCCGGTCATCAAAGATACGGCTAAGGATGCCGTGCGGCAGTACAGGAGCACAGCGCATTTCATCAACGGGAAACTCAAAGAACTTGGGAAACGGCTCGGGCTCGGCATGCCGCTCACGATGTATGTAGCGCGCCATGCCTGGGCGAGTATTGCCAGAAGCAAAAATGTCCCGCTGGCAACCATCAGCGAGGCGATGGGACATGATTCGGAGAACACGACCAAAATCTACCTCGCCTCACTGGACACCTCACAGGTAGACAAAGCAAATGACATCATACTTAAATCTTTATAACGGGAACAAATGCGACACGCAGAATACTGAATAAAAGGCTATACCGATCCTGCTTCTCTTTTTAAGAGAAATATTAGACATTGCAAAGATAGGTAAAATATAGGAAAATATCCACCTGTATGATAAAAAACAGTTTTCTTCGAAAGAAAATGTTTCAAATTCCGGTTTAATTGTCAAACAAATCCTTGTCAGGTTCCATATATAGCATCTGATTATCAGAACTATCCCTTTCCGGTATTTCTCTTAAAAAGAAAAGTACCGGAAAAGATCTATGAATACAGTGGCAGAATACTGTTGGAAATGTTCTTATTGACAATTTAAAACCAGATGCGTTTGAAAGGTTTTTGAAAGCATTTTGTAATATAATAAAAATTGTTGAGCATACGGCTCATTTTCTTGGCAAGAGAAATATTACAATGTGCAAAGTTATGTAAAATATTGAAGAAACGATAGAAAACAGGTGATAAAATATAACCAAAACATTCATACAGAGTGTATTTGCTTAACATATATTGGATAAACGCCACAATGCCACTTCGCTTTTCTACTTGTTTATCAATTAATTACATAAAATATGGTCCTCTAATATTTCTCTTGCCAAGAGAAGTAGTGACGGAAGCCCCGGAAATGAGGTCTGTACACTTTGTCAAAAGTATGGAACTAACAATGGATATTATGGGAAAAGGGAACGTAATTCATTGTAATACATACCAATATGTAGGTTGGCATGAACTAGGTTTATATCCACACCTATAAAATGTTTCGGAATATGAGTACGAGTCTTTTTACAGCGGAGGAAAAAAGGCAGGTCCGATGGTTCGTCATGCGCGCCTACAAGAATGAGAAAATGGCAGAGGACAGGCTGAAAGACAAGGAATATGGTTTGGAATATTTTATCCCGAAACATTATGCCGTAAGAACTTATCATGGAGTGAAGTCAAAAAAGTTGGTGCCGGTTATACCGAGTCTGCTTTTCGTCCACGCCAGCCATTCGCAGATCACTGAATTCAAGAAACGATACAATTTCTTGCAATTCGCCATGTGGGAAAAGAGCACGGGGGCGGAATATATTACCGTACCGGATGACCAGATGGACAACTTCATCAAGATAGCTTCTCATTATGAGGAGGACACTGTTTATTATAGGCCCGAAGAGATAGACTTGAAAAGAGGAATGCGTGTATGTATCCACGGTGGCAAGTTCGATAATGTGAAGGGCATGTTTGTGCGGGTGCAGGGCAAGAGAAACCGTAGGGTGGTTGTCCTATTGGAGGGTGTCATGGCCGTTTCCGCTGAGGTGCACCCCGATCTGATTGAAGTTCTTTCTTAAAACCGCTGGCTTTTACGGGACTTCGCAAAAATCACGATAAAAATTAATTGAAATTACAAATTAGAAATAATATAAACTGTACAGATATAAATATGAAGAATCGATTTTTGATTTATCTCTTTGCGATAGTGTTGTTTACATCCTGTCACACTTCGAAGGAGATTCTTTACTTTCAAGACATTGCTGTGAATCAGCCTGAAGCGATTGTGGGTGCAAGAGACATCACCGTGCAGCCCAAGGACCAAATTTCCATCATGGTATCCAGTAAAGACCCGCAGTTGGCAGCGTTGTTCAACCTGACACGTGTCCAGTATCGGGCAGGAACTGCCGATTTACGTAGTAGCAACAATAATGGTGAAATATCCGGTTACACGCTCGATGACAAGGGAAACATAGACTTTCCGGTCATTGGTACGCTTCATATTGCCGGTATGACCAAAAGCCAGATTGCCGCCCTTATCAAGAAACGGCTGATGGAAGAGGACTTGGTGAAAGATCCGGTAGTGACCGTAGAGTTCATGAATCTCTATTTCTCCGTGTTAGGTGAGGTAAAAACCCCCGGCAAGTACAACATAACCAAAGACCAGATCACTTTGCTTGAAGCCATCAGCATGGCGGGCGACTTGACCATTACCGGTAAACGTGATGCTATCTTTGTCATCCGCGAGGAAAACGGTGAGCGTGTCACCCACTGGGTAGATCTTCGTAGTAAGGACATTTTTAAATCTCCGGTCTACTATTTGAAGCAAAACGATGTGATTTATGTGCAGCCCAATAAGATGCGTGCCGGTCAGAGCACCATCAACGAGAATAACGTGAAGTCCGTATCGCTATGGATCAGCGTCGCTTCATTCCTCACTTCGTTGGGTGTGCTAATATTCAAGTAACCTTCAGAAAAGGAATCACTTTATATTTTTATAATATGACAGAAAAGAAAACAACCGCCAGCAAGCCTGCTGACGACTTCATACGCATACAAGACCTGTGGGGGATTTTCATGCCCCGGTGGCACTGGTTTGCCCTCTCCCTGTTCGTAACCCTGGCGACAGCCGCCTTGTACCTGCTGGGCACCCCGAACATTTACACCCGTACCGCTGCCATTTTGGTGAAAGATGATTCCAAGGGAGGAACATCCACCAATGCGGTCAGTGAATTTTCTGACTTGGGTATCTTCAAGTCGAATACCAATATCAACAATGAGTTGCTCACCCTGAAATCGCCCACGCTGATGACCGAGGTGGTACAGCGGTTGGGATTAAACGAGACCTATACTGTCCGCAAAGGACTGAAAGATGTGGAATTATACAAAAGTTCGCCTTTAGCAGTCACCTATCGCCACTTGGATGAAACTCCTGTCGGTTTTACAATAGATATTTCATCCAAAGAAACGTTTGTCATATCCGACATGGAAGTAAACGGGAAAGCGTTTGGGGAAGATTTCTCCGGAAAGATGGGCGATTCCATCCGTACTGAAATAGGCACACTTGTCATCAATTTCACAAAATATTGGAACGATTCATTCGTGGGCACTTCCATACGTTATAGAAAAGGTAATGTGTGTGCCGTCACCGATTATTATACAGCCGCTTTGCATGCGGAATTGGGAAACGAGGATGCCACCATTATCAATCTGAGTATCAACGATGCCTCCATTCAGAAGGCTGAAGACATTCTGAACACCCTGATTGAAATGTACAACGAGAAATGGATTCAGGACAAGAACCAGATCGCCGTCAGTACTTCGCAGTTCATCGGTGACCGTCTGAGCGTGATCGAAAACGAGCTGGGCAATGTAGATGAGAACATCGCCGGTTACAAGAGTGAGCACCTGCTGCCGGATGTGCAGGCGGCATCCAGCCTCTACCTGTCCCAGTCCGCCGAGAACAAGAAGGAGTTGCTGGCACTCAACAGCCAGCTTTCCACCGCACAGTATATCCGGAAAGAGTTGAACAACAAGAAACTCAGCCAGCTGTTACCCACCAACTCCGGTATCGCTAATGTCAATATCGAGAGCCAGATCGGTGAATATAACACGATCGTGCTCGAACGTAACCGCCTGATCGCCAACAGTAGCGAGAAGAACCCTCTGGCAAAAGACATGGCTAACTCACTGCAAAGCATGCAGCGTACCATCATTCAGTCGGTGGACAACCTGATTGTTTCGCTCAATACCCAAATACGCAACATCCGCCAACAGGAAGCCACGACCACCAGCCAACTGGCTTCCAACCCGAACCAGGCGAAATATCTGCTTTCTGTGGAACGCCAGCAGAAGGTGAAGGAGGAACTGTATCTTTATCTGCTCCAGAAACGTGAGGAGAACGAGCTTTCACAGGCTTTCACCGCCTACAATACACGTGTGATTACCGCTCCGAGAGGCAGCATGCTTCCCACAGCCCCCCGAAAGATGAATATCCTTTTGGTGGCATTCGCCATCGGTCTGCTTGTTCCGGCGGTGATTATTTTCATGAAGGAAAACATGAATACCAAGGTGCGCGGGCGAAAGGATCTGGAAAACCTAAGCATTCCGTTCATCGGTGAGATCCCCCAATATCTCAGTGCTAAGAAGAAATTGGGATTCGATAAACACACACAGTCTGTCATGAAAGCCATCGTGGTGAAGGAAGGCAACCGTAACATTATCAATGAAGCGTTCCGCGTGTTACGTTCCAATATTGACTTTATGGCAGGCAAGGACAGCGGTCAGAACGTGTTCATGCTTACCTCGTTTAATCCTGGCAGCGGCAAGTCGTTCCTTGCCATGAACATTGCCATGAGCTTTGCCATCAAGAAAAAGAGAATATTGGTGATAGACGGTGACCTGCGTCACGGCTCCACCTCCTCCTACGTGGATTCCCCGAAGACTGGTTTAAGTGATTATCTGGGCAACCGTGTCAGTGACTGGAAGGAGATTATCGTGAAGGATGAAAAATACGACAACCTGCATATCATTCCTATCGGTACTGTTCCCCCAAACCCGACGGAACTGTTGGAGGACGGCAAGCTGGCCACTTTGATAGAGGTGCTTCGCAGCGAGTATGACTATATCTTTATTGACTGTCCGCCTATCGATATCGTGGCCGATGCGCAGATCATCGAGAAACTGGCTGACCGCACCGTCTTTGTAGTCCGCAGCGGTTTATTGGACCGTAGCATGCTGCCCGAACTAGAAAATATCTACCAGGAGAAACGTTTCAAGAACCTCAGCGTGATACTGAACGGTACAGAAAGTGCCGGAGGCCGCTATGGCTATAGATATGGCTATCGCAACGGCTACTCCTCCTACTATGGAAATAAAGGAAAAATGGGGGGGGTAAATGGATGGTCATCAAGTGATTGATTTTGCATGTTATCGTTCTCGTAAGAACTTTTAATTTTACACTCAACTATCATGTGGCCCTTTCGTAAGACAATAACCTTCGCCCGGAGCGGTATCCTGAAAGGAATGACCGACTGTCACAGCCATCTCCTTCCGGGAGTGGATGACGGAGTGGGAACATTGGATGAATCACTCCGAATTCTAGATATGATGGAAAAGCAGGGAGTCAGAAAGCTGTGGCTCACGCCGCACATCATGGAGGACATCCCTAATGAAACTGTGACCTTGCAGGAAAAGTTCCAAGAATTGAAACGGAGTTATAACGGCACACTGGAACTTGCCTTGGCTGCGGAATACATGATGGACAATCTCTTTGAGGAGCGGTTGGAAAAAGATGACCTGCTGCCCCTAGAGGAGGGGAAACGTTACCTGTTGGTGGAAACCTCCTATTTCAATCCACCAATGGAACTGCTCTCTGTCCTGCAACGCATCCAAAAGAAAGGTTATTACCCGTTGCTTGCACATTCGGAACGGTATGAATATATGCAGAAGAGGGATTATCAGGCCTTGAAGGAAGAGCATGTCTCCTTCCAGCTCAATTTGCCCTCGTTGGCCGGAATGTACGGAAAACATGTACAGGAAAAGGCCGAAGCCCTGCTGAAAGCCGGAATGTACGACCGTACCGGTTGTGACATCCATGCCATAGGCTGTTACAAGACATTGGTCGCTTCGGCAGTAAAATCGGAAGTCATTGGAACCTTACAGAAACAAAGTGATCAATGATTGCAAATTTTGCATTGACGAGCCTTGTAATCCGAAAGGATGACCGCTGGAACAGGAACGTACTGCGCATCTTGAAACAAGGTGAACAATATCGGTTCAATGGCTATGGTGATGAGTGCAGGTCGCTTGAAAGGAATTTCTTTGCTGCGGGGGTGACAATAAGTGCCATTGTCGGCAAGAATGGAAGTGGCGGAAGAAATTATCTGGAAACGTAAGGCATGGGATAAGAGCTATATGAAGATGATGGAAAATCAATACGATGGGATGACCATAACTCCTTCCCTTCAGAAACGTATCATTTTTGGTTTTCTGAAGAATGAAACGGACATTCATCTACGTCCGTTGACTAAATTGCAACAAGACTTGTACAATCAACAGGATTTGGTGTAATCTTTAATCTTAGAATAAAAGACACTGATATTTTTATATCCAATGTTGTTATGCATGGTTTCACTATGGCTCATGCCATAACAGCTATGGCTTTGGTCCAGACAGTGGTCGGATACGAAGCTGCATTAACAACATTGACGATAATCACGATTGTTCCTCTATCAAAGATTCTGTTGTCCTTCGTGTGAGGAGTGGAACTTCTTCGTCATGCCCCACAAGTATGTCTTAGGTGAAATAGAATAGATGCGATCAGGAAACCTCTTGATTATTAGTCAAATGTATAGTGCTTTGTGCTTACGATAAATTATAAACAATATACTTTTATGAATGTTCATCTTATAAGGGAAAACGAAAATCAAAATGATGGTTCTTATATCCACTTGTATCGGAATAAACAGATCGGTGCATGGTGTGCATACGGTTATTCCGCATACGGTTTACGTCTTTTTGATAAACAACAAGGCTACATGAATTTTCGTAGTTACTCAGACTGTCTTCAGATGCCGTGTACGGTTACATCCGGAGAATCCCTTGTTTCATTGTTGCAAGGTTCTGTTGAGGTAGGTTCACAAACTGAGACCTATATAAAGTTAAAAATGGCAGATACAATAAATTTTAATGCTTATCAGAAGTGGTTGCATAAGCTGAAAAAGGATGACCCGAATGATGATGCAATAATTGTCACCACACATGTCAGCCAATATGTGCCACGGGACAGTTTCATTCCCGATGGAATGTCTGCATTTGCGCGCAATGTAAAGCGTATCGGTGATTTTATCCTGTCATTGGTTGCATTGATCATTTTTTCTCCGTTATTCCTGTTTTGCTATATTGCCATTCGCAGGGAAGATGGAGGAAGTGTCATTTTCAAGCAAGAACGTATCGGCAGATTCGGGCGCCCGTTCTACATATACAAATTCCGCTCCATGCGTCTGGATGCCGAGAAGTTCGGACCGCAGCTTAGTCATACCGGGGGTGAAAATGATTCCCGATTGACTAAGACCGGTCGTTTCATCCGGGCGCACCATTTGGATGAATTACCCCAACTCTACAATGTTCTGCGTGGCGATATGGCATTCATCGGTCCACGTCCGGAGCGTAAGTTTTATATCGACCAGATACTTGAACACGACAAGCGATATACTTATCTTTACCAAATCCGTCCGGGCGTAACATCATATGCCACACTATATAACGGCTATACGGATACGATGGAGAAGATGCTCCGACGTTTGGAATATGACCTTTATTATTTAGGACATCGCTCATGGTGGTTCGACTTTAAAATTCTGTTGAACACATTCTGTTCAATTGTACTCGGAAAGAAATTTTAAAAGATTAATAACTTATATAACAGATTGATAATGAAAGCTTGTTTTATGGGCTTGGGGTATATCGGATTGCCCACAGCCGTTATCGCCGCCAAGCACGGCATTCAGATTACAGGAGTTGATATTAACCCCCAGGTAGTGGATATGACGAATGCAGGACATCTGCATATCATTGAGCCGGGTATGGAGGAGATGTTGCAGGAGGTGGTGAATGCCGGCTCGTTGAAAGCTTCCATAAAGCCGGAGGTGAGCGATGCTTATTTTATGGTAGTTCCCACCCCGTTCAAAGGAAATCATGAACCGGACGTTAGTTATGTGGAAGCCGCTACACGTGCCGTATTGCCATTATTAAAGGAAGGCGACCTTTATGTCATCGAGTCCACTTCACCCGTAGGCACCACCGAAGCGATGGCCCGCCTCATTTTCAGTGAACGTCCTGAATTGGAAGATAGGATTTATGTGGCTTATTGTCCCGAACGTGTATTGCCGGGCAATGTGATTTACGAACTGATACATAACGACCGGGTCATAGGCGGTTTAAATCCTGAATCTACCGATAAGGCCATTGGATTTTATTCTCAATTCGTGCAGGGAACACTTCATAGAACCAACTGTCGTACTGCTGAAATGTGCAAACTGACGGAGAATTCCAGTCGGGATGTACAAATAGCCTTTGCGAATGAACTTTCCTTGATTTGTGACAAGGCCGGTATCAATGTGTGGGAACTTATCAATCTTGCCAACAAACATCCGCGGGTTAGCATCTTGCAGCCTGGTTGTGGCGTGGGAGGTCATTGTATAGCTATTGACCCTTATTTTATCACTGCTGATTTTCCAGCAGAGAGTAAATTGATTGCCGATGCCCGTGAAATTAACAACTACAAGAGTTTTTGGTGCGCAGAAAAAGTGAAAAATGCCATGCTGGAATTTGAACTGAAACATCATCGGAAACCTTGCGTTGCCATGATGGGGTTGGCTTTCAAACCGAATATCGACGATTTGCGTGAGAGTCCTGCAAAATATATTACCACGAAAGTGATGCAGAGTTGCAATAATGCCAATATCCTGGTTGTGGAACCCAATGTAAAGGAGCACCATGTGTTCAAGTTAACAGATTACAAAGAAGCCTACGACAAGGCGGACATCGTGGTATTCCTTACAGCACACACTCCGTTCAAAGAATTAGAATGGCGAGAGGATAAGGTGATATTGGACTTTTGTGGAATATTCAAAAAATAGTGAATATATGAATATTTTAGAACTGACAGGTATGAAATCGACTAAATACGGCGGAGTAGAATCCTACTTCGCTGAATTGGTCAAGATATGCCGTGTTGATAAATTTATTTTTGTATACGAGTCGATGCCAATCAGTGAAAACTATGTAAATGACATCAATAAGTGGGGGGGGTAATACTTTGTAAACAAAGCATTTCCACATTTCAATATTTCAAATTTGTGATAGGTGTTATCAAACGTGAGAAAATAGACATTGTTCATTTTCATTTTGGAAGTTATCTTATTGCACCATTCTTGCGAATTCTGTTTCCCCGGATTCGGATTATTTCAACCCGTCATAGTGAAATCTTTGTTTCCAACAAACTTAAAAAATTATATCTGAAGTTCTGTTTTTTTCCTTTTGAAAGATTCCTTTGTGTCAGTTGTGGCGTAAAGAAAGAAATGATTGAAGGCGTAGGTTTTTCTTCAAAGAGTGAAGTCCTATACTTGGGAGTCCGGAAAAAAAAGATTGTCAACCCAAATCTGAAAAAAACATTGGACATACCAAAGGGGGTAGTCGTGTTGACTACAATCGGATTCAATATTCGTATCAAGGGATTCGATATACTTGTCAAAAGTATTCAGAGTCTGATGGACTCCAACAGACTTAAAAACGATATAATAGTGCTTGTCATCGGAATTAGCGAAAATTCTGAAGACAGTAATAGCTTGAGGCAATTGATTGCCGAGGCCGGATTGAATAGAAAGATTATGTCTTTGGGAATACGAAATGACATTAATGATATTTTGAATATTTCTGATATTTACTTGCAGCCTTCCCGTACAGAAGGACTTTCTCTTAGTATTATGGAGGCCCTAAACTATTCGTTGCCTGTTATTGGTACACGAGTTGGGGGCATTCCTGAAATCGTACATGAGGGAGAAAACGGATATCTTTTTGAAAAAGAGAATATTGAAGAGCTTGCTGACAGGATTGAGATACTTGTCAATAATCGTGAAGTCCGAGAAATGATGGGTAGAAAATCAAAAGTAATATCCAGTCGGTTCACGCTTGCAGACGGTGTGGAAAAGTTAGCTTCGATATACCATCAGACCAATTGATTTGCCGCTGACACTCTATTGTCATTCAGGTTGCAATTGAGATTAAAAAATGTAGGATAGTTATAAATGCAGTCATCAAACAAACGCATAGCACGCAACACGTTAATGCTTTATATACGGACATTCGTAATGATGCCCGTATCTCTATATACTTCCAGGATTATATTGGAAGTGTTGGGAGAGAACGATTTTGGAGTATACAATGTTGTTGGCGGCTTTATCGCACTTCTGTCTTTTATTAATTCCGCAATGACAAAGGCCACCCAACGTTTTCTGAACGTGGAATTGGGAAAAGGCAATCATGACAGAGTCTCGAGGGTTTATTCCATGAGTCTTCTGATACATTTTGCAATAGCGGTATTTATCGGCTTCGTATTGGAAACAGTGGGGCTCTACTTCTTTGAAACAAAATTGAATATTCCTCCGGAAACACAAGATGCAGCACGGATTGTGTACCATATTTCTGTAGTGACCGCTTGTCTTCATTTTATCAGGATTCCTGATGAGTCGAGCATTATTGCATATGAGAGGATGTCTTTTTTCGCTTATGTCAGCATCATTGAGGTAATGGCAAAATTGGGAACAGTATTTCTCCTTTTCTGGGCTGAAGACAATCGTCTGGTGTTGTACGCCGTTGCCCTTATGACCGTTGGGATATTGTTGAATATCATTTATGCCATTTATTGCAAGCGTAATTTCACGACTTGCAGATTCCGGTTCTATTTTGACAGAAAGCTGCTGAAAGAAATGCTTTTCTTTTCTTCATGGAGCCTTTTCGGCGGTATAGCCCATGTCGCATCCATACAAGGCATATCAATACTTTTGAATATTTTTTTCACGGTTGCTGTCAATGCGGCAATGGGGGTAGCCTCGCAAGTGTTCAGTGCTGTCAATACTTTGGTTACAAACTTTCAGAAAGCGGTGCAGCCACAGATTGTCCAGTCCTATTTTTCAGGGGATAAATCCAGATTTCTGGAACTTGTTTTCCGCTCGTCAAAATTGTCGTATTTCCTGCTCTTTTTCGTCGCTTATCCGTTGATTTTGATTTGTCGGCCTGTCGTCGAGTTATGGCTTGTCTGTGTCCCTCAATATACAGTACAGTTCATTCAGCTTTATCTCATCTTCCTGCTTATTGATGCATTATCCGGAAGTCTTTGGGTGTCATCTGAAACAATAGGCAATATAGCCAAGTATCAGTTTACCGTTTCTTCGATGATAATTATGAATATTCCGATTATATATGTATTGTTCAAGTTCGGTTGCAGTCCCGTCTATGCGGTGATTGTCAGAATTGCCATCAATTTCATTACTCACTGTTACAGAATATTCTATCTCAAACACAAAGTGAATTTCCCGGTTAGGAGGTATGTCGTGGAAGTGATGTTTAGGTGTCTTTGGGTGTCGGTCTGCATCATTCCGGTCCCATTCTTTTTGCATAAATTTCTAACCTCAAGCTGGGGTAGCCATATACTTGTCGTATTGACCAGTCTTATCATTTCCGGACTTGTTATCTATAAATTCGGGCTTGATGCTAAAGAAAGAGGGTTCGTAATCAGTACGGTAACAAATAAATTCATGTTCTTAAAAAAACAATAAAATGTAGGGAATAAAGGTGGTGGCAACAGTATACAATACACTCCGTTGCGGTTTGTATCCTTTTAAACAGCAGCTTGTTACGGGGCTTTTGGAATTCCTTAATTTGGTCAAATTGCAATGTTTGTTACCGGCGGTTCGTTTCATGCGCTCGTTTTTTCATATGCCGTTCTTTGCTGTCAATGGAGATAAGGACAACTGCATGATTACTTTTCTCGATAATATCGGTTTGCAGAAACGTACTATCAGTGAAACAGATAAAGAGGAAAAATACAAAGAAGTTCTTTGGGCAGATTATAAGTGTGCGGATGTATTTCTTGCAGAAGAAAGGAAGAGGAACTTAAACTTTTGAAATAATGGAAAGGGACATTCGTATAGACATACTTAAAGGCATCGGCATACTCCTTGTCGTTTGGGGACATGCCACCGCAATCCTTATAAAGGAAATTTGTATTTTCCATATGCCTTTGTTTTTCTTTTTGGCCGGTATGTTTTATCATCCCAAACAAGGATTTATTCAATCAAGAGCAAAACGGTTGCTTATTCCCTTTGGGGAATATTCTCTGATATTCGCTGTATTTTATTTTAGCATGGGGTTGCAGGGAATACCGCTTGATAAACTGAGCATCCATCATATCGCCGCATTTGATGGTCCGTTGTGGTTCTTGGTCGCTCTTTTCTATATATGTGTCATGTATTATTTTTTGGACAAAACCGTTAAGAAAAAAAACGTTATTCTTATCGTTTCTTTTGTAATTGGGTTGGCTGTCGCATATTCCAAGATCAATTTGCCGTTTTATATCGGGCAGGGGCTGTTCTCTTTGCCATTCTATGCTGTTGGCAAATGGATGAATGACAAAGGGCTGACACAAGCAGAGGGGGCAATTAAAAAAGCAACCGTTATTGCTATAGCCGGATATATCATAGCCATAGCATTCTGCCGTTTGGCACATTATCAATTTGATATTTCGCAACTGAAATTTTCCAGTTTCCCGTTTATATTCTATGCCGGAGCTTTCTGCGCCATATATCTTTTGTTGAATTTCAAGCCTTTCAACAAGATAACAACTCCAAACAGAATATTGGCTTCTTTGGGAGCTAATTCACTCACGATAATGGCTATACACGCTCCTTTTCTGTGGTTGTTCAGGGATTTTATCAGAACAAACAGTAGCTTTTATGACACAAAACTGGGGGGGTAATTTCAAACTTAATCACTTTTGTTATCTTCATAACATTGAGTTATTTAATTGCCCTTGGAATAGAACAATTAAAAAAACTGACAGCTAAAAATCATGGATAATCCGAAAGTATCAATCATTGTACCGATTTATAGAGTAGAGGAATATATTGAGCGGTGCGCTGAATCGTTGTTCGCCCAAACGTTTGATGACATTGAATACATCTTTGTGGATGATTGTTCTCCAGACAAGTCGGTGGAGATCTTGCAGAGAACTCTGGAAAAATATCCGCATCGAAAGAGGCTGACACGAATTGAGAGGTTGTCGTCGAACAGCGGCCTGCCCGCTGTTCGACGACAAGGGATTCAATTGGCCTCTGGTGATTACACGGTTCATTGCGATAGCGATGACTGGATGGATGTGCATGCCATAAAGGAACTATATACTTTTGCCCTATCCGGCCATTACGATATGGTCTTTTATGATTTCTATCGTAGCGATGGTGTTTCTACATATGCTTCCGCCCCGCGCAAGGTTTCTACCAATAATAAAGACTTCCTGATGTCATCATTGCTTTGCGGGCGGTTGATGGGGAGCTTGTGGGGCGCTTTGATCAAACGTAGTCTTTACGATGGGATAACATTTCCAAGGCAAAATATGAACGAGGATCTGGCGACGATAATCCAATTGGTTTGGAATAGCCGGAATGTAGGATACTTGATGAAACCATTTTATTACTATTTTTTTAATCCTGCGTCAATTACAAGTTATGGCAGTGCTGAGATCCAGATTAATAAACTCAATCAGCGTAAGGAGAATCTTGATCTGATTTTCACCTTTCTTCGCTCCAAAGGTATTTATGAAAAGTATACAGACGAGATAAATGCGCTGAAAGTTGGTTCAAGAATGTATCTTGATAGATATATGCTGATGCCGCGAATCCGTCGGATTTGGCACAATACATATCCGGAAATCAACAGTATTACAGTCATTCGTCACAGCAGGATGCGTACTCTCAGTAAAATCGAGTATTTCGGTTCTTTGCTTGGTGTATATCCCATATTCAAATACATTAAAAATATATGGAAAGACTTAAGGAAATAGATATTATCAGGACGTTCGTAATCATTCTGCTCGTGCTCTATCATGCTCTTGCGCCCTATTGCGGTGGTTGGGATATGCCTTCCTATGCCCAACCCAATGAAGGATTTTACTGGGGAGGAAAACTGGCATACAGTGGGATGCTGGAGACTTTTGTCCTGATTTCCGGGTATGTATTCGCCTTTTCGCTCCAAAAGAAAGTCATTTCTTTCCGATTATTACTAGCCGGTAAGCTGAAACGGCTGTTTGTACCGTGTATGTGTTGGGGCATTATCATGACATTGATATTCTTTGGTCCGTCAAAACTTCTTAATCTGGAACATTTTTGGAAAATTATTGGGGGATACGGACATCTTTGGTTTCTTCCGATGCTCTTTTGGTGCTTTTTAATGGAATATGGCATACAGCACTGTCTCAAGGGACGTAACTTGATGTTAGTACTCATGATTATTGCTATTCTGCCTTGGCCGGGAATTCCGTTCCGTTTTAATCAATCGCTTTATTATCTGCTTTTTTTCCATCTTGGTGGAATTTTCTTTAGAAATCGTGAGCGGCTGAGAACTGTCAATTGGTCAACAATATGCATTTTATCGGCTGTTTATATGGGGTTATTCTTTGCGGTAACATTGGTTTTGGGAATGGACGGGATGCGTCCGGAACTGGCATCGGACTTGAAAGTAAAAGTTTTAATCCTGTTTGTCCACCATACTCTTAAAATGGTAAGCTATGGATTAGTCACAATTATCTATGTCGCTGTATTTATAAAACTGGAAGACAGATGCAATGGAAAACTATACACTGTATGCCGAAGTATCGCAATGAATTCGATGGGAATATATGTGATGCAAGAAATAGTTCTGAGACTTATCTATTATAGAATGGGGGGGGTATTTTTGTATACCAAAGAGTTAACTCCGTTGGTCGCCTTCGTGGGCACTTTCATCGTCTGCTATGTATCAAGTGTGATTATAGCCGGATGCAAATACACCAAATTTCTGTGTTAGTATGAATGTGTCCTATTTTATTTACCTAATAAATTACAACGATGAAATATCATTACGAGGCAGTTCCGGTACTGTTCAATATACTTCTGTTTTTTCTTATGCTGTATCCGTTTCCGAATGTGTATAGATATGGCTGTGAATTTAGAAAACGATATACAGACATCTTGGATTATGCAGTATACGGTGTCCTGCTGATACTGTTTTGCACTTTCGGCTATGCGGACAACGATTTCTATCACTACGAGGGGCTTTTCAAACGTATCTGTTCAACCGGATTAAACGTGCATCTTGAACCCGTTTACTATTGGTTGATACGGAATGTCACTTCAAACTATCTGGTATGGCGGTTTATAGTGTGGAGCGGAACGGTGATTTTGTCGTTATGGACAATAAAACGGCTCAAACTTGATGTGAGGATAGGATTGCTGATATTTGTGCTGTTTTATATCAACATTATTTCAGTAATGCGCGGAAATTTGGGAATTGCCATACTGTTTTTTGGCTTTTCATTCATTATCAGGCCCTCTCATAATAGGTTATTGTCATTCCTATTCGGTTGTTTGTTGATTTTCTGTTCATTCTTCTTTCACAAAAGTATGTTGTTTTCGATTGCTGCACTTTCGGTAACACCTTTTTATCTGAATAGGAAAACGGTAAAAATCAGTCTTGTCATATTCCCTTTCCTGACCGTTGTGACTACTTTACTGCTGGATTATATTATTATGAACGGACTCATCGGTTTTGATATAGCAGACATGAATATAGGGAGCTCGATGACGGGATATGCGAGCGGCACAATGCGGCAGTCGAATATTTTTGGTAAACTGAACCAAATGATAACCTATATGCCGGTATACGCATCTTTGGCTCTTATGACTAAGAAGATAGTTTTTGAAGAAATTGATGTTCCACGGTATATAAAGGCATTGTTCATCTATTGGTATGCAATAACTTATATTGCCAGTCTGTTTTTCTTCCAAGAAACTTCGGTATGGCTCTTTATACGTTTCATAATGATGAGCTATTTTCCTCTTTGTATTGTTGTGGGTTATTATTATTCTAATTTCAAGATGACACGCGAGAAAAGAATCTTGATGCTTTTGGCAATCCTTCCTATCTGTTATAAACTTTTCTATGCCTTCTATAAGAGGTTGGTATGGGAAGGGTACGTCTTTTTCTGACATGTTTCGTTAGTTTACACGTATTAGGATCACAATAAAAAAATTAAAAAACAATCTGAATGAAAATCTTAGAAATAATTCCTCAACTTAGCAGTGGCGGCGGAGAGCGGTTTGTGGTTGACTTGTGCAATGAGCTGTCGAAAGAACATGATGTGACATTGATGGTTTTGCACTCACTTGACAAGGTGGATTTCTATTTGAAAGAGGTATCGAATAATGTAAGGGTGGTATCGATGAACAAACGGATGGGACTTGACATCGGTTTGTTATTTAGAGTATATAGATATATCCGTAGAGAAAAGCCTGATGTGGTGCACACGCATTTGCGTGCTATTATGTATATTGCTTTCGCAATCATGCGAAAGAATGGCGTTATGTACTGTCATACAGTACATTCCGCTGCTGATAAAGAAGCCGGAGGCTCCTTTATCAGCAGCGGAATGCGGAAGTTCTGTTTTCATCGTGGGTGGATTACACCCATCACCATTTCCGCCGAATCACTACATAGCTTCCGAAAATATTATGGAATGGATGCTCCTATGATTTTCAATGGGCGCAATGTGGATGCTGGTATGCTTGTTTCAGACGAGGTCAAGGAACAATTTAAACAGTATAGACATACAAATAAGACGCGAGTACTGATAAGTCTCGCACGTATCGACCCTGTGAAACGACAAACTCTCTTGGCACGTGTGGTAATGCGGTTAAAACGGGAAGGATACGACCTCACTGTATTGTTTATCGGAGGTGAACGTGATGCACAGATGACCGCGGAATTGCGTTCGTACAACGATGAAGCAATACAATTACTTGGAGAACTGCACAATCCGCTTGAATATCTTAAAATGGGAGATGCTTATGCACTTTGTTCCTCGTATGAGGGGATGCCTATTTCGTTGATAGAGGCTATTGGTGTTGGCTGTATACCGGTATGCACACCTGTGGGCGGTATAGTAGATGTGGTACACAACGGTGAAAACGGTTTTCTGAGTGACGGTATCGGTGAAGAATCTTATTACAAAACGGTAAAGAGATTTCTATCCCTCACCGATGTACAGCTTAAAGACATGAAGCAAAAAGCTCTTGCCACTTATGGTCCATTCAGTATGTACGAATGTGCTTGCAACTATGTAAAACTTTTCGAGAAAGGAATAAAGAAATGAAAATAGCATATATAGTAGAGCCACGCAAGGTGATAGGTGGTGGTGTCAGAGCCGCCATAAATCTTGTAAAGGCAATGAAACAATATTATGAAGAAGATGCCATGGTGTTTGGAGTAAATCGCGGTACAATAAAAGATAAAGACGTTGAGCTCATCGAAGTGGACACCTTGAACCCAATGAGTATGGCTTATTGGAAAGCGTTAAAACAATTCTTAAAGTCATATCATCCTGATGTAGTACATTGTTTAGGACTTTACTCTGCTTTAGTGTTGGTGATGCAAAGACAGTTCTATGGTCTTAACTTCAAAATTGTCTGTACTGTACATCGTGTAACAATGAATATGCGTTTTAGATCCATGCTAAAAGTGATTACACCGTATATTGCAAAGCATGTTGATTTTACTACTTTTCTTACCCGGTATCAAAAAAAACATTACTTTGAAAATGTGGGATTTCGTCCAATGAAACATATCATAGTCCCTAATGTGATTTTTGTGGATAAACATAGTGAGAATGAAACAGTAGCCAAAAGAAAAGAATTGGAAACAAAGGTTGGTACAAATTTGCTTACTTGCTTTGTCGGACGTATTGTTCCAAGCAAAAACATTGAGGATACGATTCGATTAGTGGGGATTTTAAATCGCAGAGGAGTTAAATTAGGGTGTATTCTCGTAGGTGGCTATGAACAATCATATTATGAGCGGCTTGACCAGTTGGCTAAGGCAGAAGGAGTAAGAAATCGTATACATTTTGAAGGATATGTCAACAATCCCACCCTATACAATGCGGCTTGTACTACTACAACCTTTACTACATACAGCGAAGCGTTGCCAAATCTTATGGTAGAGACATTTGCATTGGGTAAGGTGTTATTTTCCTCAGATATCCCTCAAATGGTGGATTTGATAGATGATGGACGAAACGGGTATACCAATTCATTAGCAGATTTGGAGGGAATGGCTGATCGAATGGAAGAAATATATCAGAATGAAGTTCTCCGCAAATCAATAGGTAAACAAGCTCTTGCTACTTATGAAGAAATATATAATCCACGTAAAGTCGCAGCAAAATATCATGATATATATGAATCCTGTTAAAACTGTTAGTCTTGTATATGGTTATTCAGCACGTAATGCCGGTGATTTTGCTATAACACTTGGAGCGATAGACGTGCTACTCTCGTTTGGAATAAAAGTAAAACTTTTTTCTCGATACTCCCGAAGTAATTTGGATTATCACCAAGCTTTAGAAACTCTTAACCAGCGTTATGGCAATCACATAGAGGTTTTTGAATCTCCTTTTACGCTTGACAGAACCGATAGCATGATAAAAACACTGAAAAACTATACGGAAGGTCTTTTTACCATAATGGGAATAATACGTAAAAGAGGGTTTCGCCGACAATTACTTGATAGCGACATGATTATTTTTAATGGTGGAAATTTGTTCAGGTGTAATTCTATTATTGATTTTACTCGCTTATTGGCATTGATGTATCCATTACAAGTCGCACAGAAGAATGGTAAAAAAGTAATCATATTTCCGCAATCAGCATCTACTCTCAATAAGATAGGTAAATTATTATTATTTCCCATACTACGTAAGGCGCAGGTTGTGATGTTTAGAGAGAAACTTTCATATAAGAATCTCGAACACTTTATGCCAGCTGGCAATTTCTTTCAGACTATCGACTTGGCGTTTTTTATCAACAAGCAAAAAGCAAAGTCTATACTCTCTATTAATTGTGATAAACCGAATATTGCTATAACATTACGTTTTCATACGGTGGGTGATATTACTCATCTTCCTGATAGTGAGATAGCATATTGTCTTGACGAACTCGGTAAAGTAGTAGATAAACTGGGTGTAACGCATAATGTAATAGTGGTTGTACAGACAGAGAAAGATTATGAAACGTCACAAGCGTTTGCAATAAAGCATGGAGTAAAGTTGATAAAATCCCATAATGTGCTTGAACTGATAGAGGTATACAGAAATGTGGATTTACTCTTAGGTATGCGTTTACATTCCATTATCCTTGCGCTATCGGTCGGGACACCTTGCTTGGGCTTGTTTTACAAGCAATGGGGACTTAAAAACCCGGGAATGATGAGCTGTTTTAATATGCCGTATAAATTCTGGGAAGACAGACCCACAGCTGAGGATATAGAGCAAAATGTACAAACGTTAATTCAAAACAAGCAAATCCATACGAATACAATACTTGAAATAGTAAAAAAGGAAGAACATATGTTGAAAAGTAAAATTTCTGAAATAGTTCAGATACCATACGGGGGGGTAAAATTTCATACATAAACGGGCGATCAGCCGCTTAGTTTCATTATGTAATCTAAATTTAAAGCGTAATGAAACGGAAAAAATTACTCGTTGTAGGCTCAATTCCCGATGAGAGCAACTTATTGAATTATGGAGGTGCGACGGTGTTGATGAAAAACTATCTTGACTATCTTGCCTCTCAGTCTGAATATGAATATAGGTTTGTACAAAACAACCGGTATTCAAATCTTCGCACTCGCCAGCGTAGTATGTGGCGCAATTATTCATACTTTTTCCCGGCATTTTTGTGGAGACTGTTTGGATGTGATATTGTAATGTTCAATTTTTCTGATCATGGTACAATTTATTATTTCCCATTATTGAGCAAAATAGCTCGTTTGGCACACAAAAAAGTCGTACTACGTAAATTCGGAGGTTCATTTGAGTTCTACATAAAGAAAATTGGTCAAACCCAATTACAACGGGCACTTGATGCTATCAGACAAACAGACTTGATATTCTTTGAAACCCAACAGGGTATTACGCACCTACAACAGTTAATAGGAAAGAGTGACAATATACATTGGTTCCCTAATGTGCGTAAAGCTTCAACAATACGAAAGAACCCCTCAGACTTTCATGGCAGATGTGTTTTCATGTCGCATATCAACAAAGAAAAAGGGATAGAAGATCTTATAGCGGTATCCAGACTGTTACCTTCGAATTATACCCTTGATATATATGGTGAGATAAAAGAGGATAAATATCGCAATATCAACTTCAACGAAAGCGGAATAACATACCATGGTGTTGTTTCTTCCGAACAGGTTTTAAAAACTTTAGTAGAATATGATTTACTGCTATTACCTTCTTATCGCGAGGGCTACCCGGGCATTATCATCGAAGCTATGTCTGTAGGCATTCCTTGCGTATCAACCTATGCAGGTGGAATACCTGAAATCGTAGAAGACGGTTACAATGGTCGTTTAGTAATTCCCGGTGATGTAGATGCGATAAAACAAGCTATCTTATCGATTAACGCAACAAACTATTCTCAATATTCAGGGAATGCCTTGAAGAAATTTGAAGAAGAGTTTGAATCTGATAAGACGAATAAACGCATACTTGAAATTATAATGCACTAAATCAAATGGCTAATAATATTCTTATTGTCAATACAATTAAACATCTTCGGTTAAAACAAATCTATTATCAATTATATTATAGACTATTTTCTCATAAGTTGATGGAATATAATGTTCCCCGGCAATCTTCATTGCGGATGGTCTCAGTTATCGCAAAGTGGTATTGTTACAATGTACCCAAGACATTTACATTCCTAAATCTTATAGGGGATTTTAAGTCATGGAATGATGTTAGTCATGGGATGCTTTGGGCATACAATCTGAATTATATGGATTGGTTGTTGCAACCTGACATGACTTTTGAACAAGGTTCAGAATGGGTTGAACGGTTTATAACTGATTTGCCAACAAACAGGATCGGTCTTGATCCTTATCCTATCGCACTGCGAAGCATCAACTGGATCAAGTTTATCGGCAGGCATCATAAAAAAGTGGAGAGCAATCGGTTGCAACGGTGGAACGATTCCCTTTATGCGCAATGTAAATTGCTCGAACGGAAACTGGAATACCAACTGCTTGGCAACCATCTTTTAGAAGATGCTTACGCTTTGTTTATCGCTTCAATTTATTTTTCCGATAAAAAAATGTATGACAAGGCATCCTGTCTGTTGTATAAAGAGCTTGATGAACAGATTTTGCCTGATGGCTCACATTACGAGCAATCACCGATGTATCACTGCATTTTGCTCGATAGGTTATTGGATTGCTATAATGCCTCGATTAATAGAGGTCATGAGAAAATGTGTGAGCTTTTGAAACTGTATGTGGTAAGGATGTTGGGGCATTTGGAGAGCATCGTGTGGAAAGACGATACGATTCCCTTACTTAATGATTCGGCATATGGGATAGCACCGACAGTTTCCGAATTGAGAGCATACGCCAAAAGATTGAAGTTGGAATGGACCCCTTTGCCTATGAAAGAATGTGGCTATAGGAAGCTTTGTTCAACACTTTTAGAGGCAGTTGTGGATGTGGGTAATATTACTGCGACCTATCAGCCGGGGCATAGTCATGCCGATACGTTTAATTATGAATTGCGAATTGATTGCAGACCGTTTGTTGTTGATACAGGTATTTCTACCTACAACAAGACTGCAAGAAGGCAGTACGAACGAAGTACGTCAGCTCATAACACCGTAACTGTCGGCAACAAGGATTCTAGCGAGGTGTGGGGAGGTTTCCGTATGGGTAAAAGAGCTAAAGTAAGAGTACTATCCGATACCGAAAATGAAATTATGGCAGAGCACGATGGTTTTAAAGGATGTATACATCAACGGAAATTCACTATTAACGATGATGTGTTTACAATAAATGATAAGATTGTCGGCAATAATATGACAGAATGTATCAGCTATATTCATTTCGCACCCGATATTGAGGTCCTTGCCATATCGTCAACTGAAATAAGAACCAACAGGGCTAATATCGCTGTATCTGGTGCAAATTCCATAGAAATTATAAACGATTTTGTATCAGTAGAATACAATCGCCTAGAACCTTCTAAGACGATAAAAATAGTATTTTGCAGAAATTTAACGTATCAAATATTTCAGGCATAAAATATGAAGATTTTAATTGTGTCGTTCTACTATTCTCCCGAGCTTGGGGCTGCTCCTTCCCGTATAACCAATATGGCTGAAGGGCTGAAAAGTCAGGGAGCGGAAGTGGATGTGTTAACTTGTTTGCCGAATTACCCTCAAGGACAAATATTCGAGGGTTATAGAGGCCGTTTGTCAAAAAAAGAAAAGATTAATGGCATAAACGTGTATAGATATTGGACTTATGCAACCGTGTCCAAGAATCCTTTTAAGCGAGCGGTAAGTATGATGTCATTTGCGACCATGTTATGGTTGTTTGCTTTTAAGATAAAGAAGATCCAGGGTTACGATAGGGTGATCATCCAAAGCCCTCCACTACCAGTGGCTGGTTCGGCCATCACGCTTTTCAAAAAAATATTCGGGCGCAAGACTCTTGTGAACATATCCGATTTATGGCCACTTTCTGCTGTTGAGCTTGGAGCAATGCGTGAAGGTGGGAAGATATATGATATTTTCGCGTGGATTGAACGTTATATTTATCGCAATGCAGACGGTATTTTCGGTCAGTCTGAAGAGATAATCCGGCATGTGAATCAATTTCCTTCGACAAAAAACAAGTTTGTATACCGTAATTTGCAGCAATATGCGGTTGCTGCTCAACCCAAAAGGAAGCACACGCCCTTTCGCATTGTATATGCCGGACTATTAGGTGTGGCACAAGATATATATTCAATTATCGAGAATATTCCGTTTCAGTCTATTGGCGCTGAGTTCCACTTGTATGGTGGTGGAAATCAGGCAGAAAAGATAAAAGAATATATAAATAAACATCCCGGTTGTTTCGTGTATTATCATGGATATGTAAAGAAAGAACAAATCGCCGAAGAGTTGTCAAGATACGATGCGTCAATTGTTCCACTTACCGTAGCAATCAAAGGAGCAGTGCCATCCAAAATATATGATCTCATACCTATTGGCATACCTATACTGTTTTGTGGAGGTGGAGAAGGGGCTGAGATCGTATCGAAATATTATTTTGGAATGGTTTCAAAGCCACATGATTTCAAACAATTACACAATAATATTATTGAGTTGATTAACCTTCCTGACGAAGAATACAGCACAATATCGAAGAACTGCCTGGATATGGCAAAAAATGAATTCGATTTTAACAAACAGATATATCGCTGTTACGATTTTATAAAATCAATCTGATGTAAAAATATAATTCAATGAAGAAAGTAATGTTGGTCTTCGGCACCCGTCCGGAGGCAATCAAGATGGCTCCGCTGGTGAAAGAATTCCAGAAACAGCCAGAACGGGTGGAAACTGTAGTATGTGTGACCGGACAACACCGGGAAATGCTGGACCAGGTATTGGATATATTCGATATTTGTCCAGATTATGACTTGAACATTATGAAGCAGGGACAAGACTTATATGACGTGACGTCCCGTGTATTGACAGGTATGCGTGATGTACTGAAAGAGGCAAGGCCGGATGTAGTGCTGGTGCACGGTGACACGACCACTTCTACTGCCGCTGCTCTGTCGGCCTTCTACCAACAGATTCCGGTAGCACACATAGAGGCAGGATTACGTACACATAACATCTATAGCCCATGGCCGGAGGAGATGAATCGACTTTTGACCGGACGACTGGCGACCTACCATTTCTCGCCTACGCCACTGAGTCGTAGCAATCTGATGCGGGAAGGTATTGACGATCGGAATGTCATCGTGACCGGGAATACGGTAATTGATGCGCTTTATTGGGTAGTGGATAAAATTAAGAGCGACAAGGCGTTGGATTGTGAATTGGTAGGGATACTGGCAAAAGCCGGATATGACGTGAGCCGTTTGAATGGTGGTAAGAAGCTGGTGCTGATTACGGGACATCGTCGTGAAAACTTCGGTGACGGATTCATCCATATGTGTACTGCTATCAAAGACTTGACAAAAAAATACCCGGAGGTGGACTTCGTTTATCCGATGCACTTGAATCCAAATGTGCGCAAACCGATACATGACGTATTTGGAGAGGAATTATCCGATTTTGGGAACATGTTCTTCATTGAACCTTTAGAATATCTGAGTTTTGTCTATTTAATGGAAAAATCCACTATAGTATTAACCGATAGCGGTGGCATACAAGAGGAAGCTCCAGGACTGGGTAAGCCGGTATTGGTGATGCGCGACACAACGGAACGTCCGGAGGCATTGGATGCAGGAACGGTAAAACTGGTAGGTACGGATTATAACAGAATAGTAAAGGAAGTATCTGTTTTGATTGACGATAAAGTTGCTTATGAAAAAATGAGCAAGGCAGTGAACCCTTATGGAGACGGGCTTGCTTGTGGACGTATTGTGAACGCATTGCTGTACAGAATATAAAAAGATATGAGATTGAACCTGAAACTCAGATTGTTGGCATTTGGAATATTCGTGGTCACACCGGTTTTGTATGCTACAGGAAGTAACAAAGCTAAAAGTGGAAATTTTTGTCGGTACAGAATTGTATTATCGAAACATTCTCTACAGTAATATTTATGAAAATGTTTGTAAATGTGATTTCAGGTTTGAAATGTAATATGGACAGGTGGTGACAACTGGCGGGGCGGACTATCGTTTCGATTTGCAAAGATTATGGAAACTGCTATAGGAAGATCTGTTTGAATATAGCGGTGTACTTTCCAAAGAATGGGACTGAAACGGAAAAACATTTCTGAAAATCAGTGGTGATTTGTTCGGCAAGGAACATTACGGATTGGATATCAAATGGATGTATCCAGTAAATTACTGGATACAGAGTGGAATACAGTAAGATGGAACGGGTGACTGGACAAGCCGGAGTAAACGTCTATTGGGGAAAAATAAATACAGAATTCCGGTTGCATGGAGAATGGTACTTTTGTACGAAGATTATGGTGTGATGGCTGAATCTATACCTAATATCGTATGGTGGCAATATAGTGACTAGGGTAAAGGAAACGGTAACTTTAAGGTGATGATGATTCCGCTTTATAAGCGGAAAACGAGAAAAATGCAGATTCGTCCGGCTTCTAATTTCAGATAGGTGCATAACATTCAGGGATTACCATATGTTGTCATCATTAACTTTGGAAGAGAACGAGCGTGAGGGGGCACTTTGACCGTAATCGTCTGCAATATGATTTTGGATTTTAGTATGAAGAAAAAGGAAATGGAAAATAAAGAATTTCTTGCGTATGGGTATTTTTTGGGGGGGATTTTTATTGTTTGGACTTTTTCCTATTTTGGGGGTAGCATATAACAGTATGAGTGAATTAATCCATATTTTCAGTGTGGATATAAATAACACTGGGAATACTCAGATTGGTGAGCGTTTTTCCCCAAGAAATCATCTTATCCAAGTTTTTGATTATAAGGGGAAGTTCTCTATATAAATCTGCTATAAAAGTAACAAGGATGCCTACAGTTGTTGTCCGTTTTGAACCTAATAAGAAAAATCCCGAGCGTGGTACAGTTTATTACCGTATCTACAAAGGGCACAACCGACGTATGGAGTTTTCCTCCCGTCTTCATTTGTTAGCTTCTTCTTGGGATGAAACCGCAAGGACAGTCCGGGAAGAGCATCCCGAAGCCGATCGCTTCCGTGCACAGATGGAAGCTGATCTCCGGCTTTTGAACCAAATTATAGCAGAAAATGCGACCGACCGTCTGACGATGGGCGATATGGTTGCTCTTTTTAAACGGTGGAGGATAATCATCAAATAAGAGGGTTTTCTGGCAGCAGCCATCAATGATATGGATGTCAGAATTATCTTGTTCATAGTCTATGTTGAAAAGGTAGTTGCATTATTTGTGTCGCTCAAACTACTATGTTTATGGGTACGGAAGCTACTTGTAGTAAGGAAGGTGTTGTATTAAAGAAGCTTATCAACCTTTCATTTGATATGATAGATGTGGCAGAAGTTATTATTGTTAGAAAGTTAGCAAATGTGGATGTAATAGAGAGTAGTTCTTCAGAAGTCGGCAGCTTTAGCCAAGGCGAGTTTGACAATCTGTATGGCTGCAAGAATATGCAGATGAGCAATACAAATAAAGTAGTAAAATTGATGCTGTAACCGGACTCTGAATGTACAGTTGCACTAGATTTTGGCTCACCGTATCAAAGGAAACAAAGTGACTACCGCAACCAATGGTTATCCGTTGAATGTACCCCTTTGTTGGTACAGTCTTGACTCTGAGCAGAAGCCAGTAATTGACCACTATTACCACCTCTTGTAACGGTAAATTTGTCAGCGGAAATGTGTATGGAAATGTAGGTGTGGTCGTAATTACTTAATAATCGCCGGCCGAATGGAAGTACAAACGGATTAACTGTCTGATTTATAATTTTTTATTAAAAATCCTTGCCATAACTTTTTATTGATAGGTTAAGTAGGGATTCTTTTTTATAAACAATGCGCATGGCACTTCAGCCTTGTGATCCCCTTATGCAAGCTTATGAATAAAAAATGGTATGCTTTGAAAGTTTTCTATAATCGCTTTTCGGAAATCGAGAACACATTGTCACATGATGGGATAGAAAGTTATATTCCTATGAAGACCAGAAACTATCCCCAACTAAGTGGGGAGATTATCACATTACGAAACCTCCTTTTTTAATAGTATTTGTTAGGATGTTGGGTATATTTATCAAACGTTTGTATTTACAATAAACTAATTAATATTTTTTATAAGCCATTTGATTTAATTAACTGCTGTAAAGTTGATTAATTGTTAGTTATATTGCATTTCTGCAATAAACTTTTAACTTACATTTCTTTTTGATAGTTCTGATAATATATTCTTTGGTATTTTCTGCCAGTTGCACGCATTTCTTTTGTTTTCCCAGAATGATTTGTGTTAATGTTTCTATATTACAATGTTTTTTTTAATGTGTTGTATATTGGTCTATATATAGTTTATTCTGTTCTTTTTTTCGTATAATGATTCTTTTTTAAATATTTATTATAGTTTTGTAATGACAACTAATAATGCGTTTTTCATTTATTAATTTTTGAATGCCGTGAGGTATTATAATTAATAAAAATGTTTGTGTATAGAATTGGGCAGGGTTGGTAAATCCTGCCTTTTTTAATACCGTATTTCAGAATAGTTTTAGCAAAACAAAATTAATCTCTAATTTTGTAGCATTTATATTGAATTAAATATTATTCTAAAACAGTAAAAACGTTTACTGATAAAAATTGTTTAGATGCTATTGTTCGTGATGAATAATAGCATTTTTTATATAATAATTTTTTCATATATCTTTTTTAAGGATTACGGTCTTATTTGAAGAAGGAATGGAATATAACACTAATAATTACATCACAAAAAAAATTAAATCTAAAGAACTATTTTATAGCAAATGGAGAAATGGTATTTATAAATATGAGTTTCGAAGAAATAGAATCATGAGTACAGGAATCACTAGACGAATGCACTTCAGGAATGGTACAGTTCAGAGTCAAGGAAATTGGTGAGAAGGAAGTCAGGATGTTTTTTATCAGGAACTTTCTTGTGACTCTAATAATAGTCTATGATGAAGATAGGGTTTTGATTACAGGAATGGAAATCGGAGTATTTCAAAGGACAGAAGTTGGAGGCTATTCCTTATTGTTTCCACTTAATTTTGCGAAAAAAAGTTATATACAGATATAACAGCATTTATCAGGTCCTATAAGTTGTTGTTTATGGAAATAAGACAGAAAGTTGAGTACATTGGTTTGAGAACTTATTCGGACAGGATTTTAATGCAGATAATCTTCTAGAAGTTATGAATGTATTGGTAGCATGTGAAGAAAATTAGGTCATAATGTCTGTAGTTGTGATCTTCAGGAGTGTAGCGATAAATGTCCTGAATATCATTTCAAGGGATATATGTTTGATGTAATAGCCAATTGTGGGGAATTTTGGAGAATGGTACTAAATACTTCTTTGGCGGTAATTGGGATTTGGTTATAGCCTATCTTCTCTGTACCTTTCTTGCTGTTTCAGGTGCAAGATGGTATTATCACTTTGATGGTAAAAGCTTTTCGATAGATCAACGTTGCTCACATCCGAAATTCCCTGATAGAGCTAAAGACTGTGAAGAGGCAATTCTGTTCTTCATGGATGTTTCAAAGATAGGAGTGAATAAACTAGTTATAGAAAATCTGATTGGTATCATGAGTAGCAGATGGAGGAACCTTACTAGATTATAGGATTTTGGATATTTGGTCATGAAGCTAGTAAGAAGACTTGTTTGTGGTTGAAAAACTTACCTTTCCTAGTTCTGACAAATGTAGTCGGGAAAGGTGAGGTCTATGTTTCAAAGAGTGAAAACAAATCTTCTAGATGGTTTACTGATATATTCTTCTTGGGAGTATCAGCGGAAGAGAGAAGAAGGTTGAGAAGTAAGACCTTGCCTGGGATAGTAGATGCAATGGCTGATCAATGGGGAGGCAGGATTATAGCAGCGTAGAAAATAGCTGGTTAAGAATTTGATGATATAATTGTGGAATATCCGGGGAAGAGCATATTTATAACGCCACAACTTTCATTGTTTCCCCGAAAATCAAGGATCGGCAAGGAAACTTGGTGTTGGCTAGATCAAGGGAATGTCGGTGAATGCGGATTATAAGAGAGTGGTGATGAAGTTGGTATATTAGTAAGGATCCTATTTTTACAGGGAAGTATTGTAGGTAATGTATGGTGCTTCTCTTCTTTTGTTGGTAAGGGATTGCGGAGATTCATCAGATTATGTTATCTTTGCAATATAATACAGATTTTTTTCTATATTTACCAATCCGTCAGGCTATGAAGTGTGATGGAGTTTTTGTTATTGTTATTAATTTATCCATCAGTCTGTTTTGTTCACAGGCTGGTGGATTTTTTGTTTTTCATAGAATACGATTTATTGAATAATCTGCTTATGAAATGTGAATTCGTATTATAATAAGGTATATTAGGTTTAACTCCGTTTCATATAACAGTTTGAAAAATGATTATTTTACGAGATTCTATATTTTTTTATAGGAAAAATGTACAAAGTTTCAATAAAGTATGTATCTTTGCACCTAGATAACATTTCATTCTATTAAAAAACAGGAAAAAACGAATCCGTAGACAACATTTTACAATGGTGTATGTGGCGGAGGAAAATTAAAGAAATAAAGACAGTATGGAATATCTATTTCTAAAACGTAAGGAGACCAATTCCACTTCTCAAAGACAGAAGAATTTGCTCTTTAAAGCTGCTGAAAAGCACTGGAAGGAGGAAGTTGTCATGAGAAATAGATGCAAAAGAGAAATAGATTGCTTGATTTACAAGACTTTGCTTTACCAGCTGGAAATAAGAATGGTGTTTTTGGATTCAGAATTGTCCTTAAAAAAGTTGAGTGTTATGATTGATACAAACCAGACCTATCTTTCTAATGTAGTGAACAGATATTTTGAATGTAATCTGAAAGGATTGTTGAACAGGTATCGGGTAGAATATGCGAAGGAGTTGTTGCAAAATGGCTATAGTACTTTGGAAAATCTTCCGAAGAAATGTGGTTTCGCTTCAAAAAGTCCTTTTTATACAGCTTTCAAAAAAGTAACAGGAATAACTCCCATACAATATATGACAAGATTTAGACAAAGTAATTAAGCCTTTTATAAAATATGTATAACCAATTTTAGTTTTTAAATTTATAAATTTAAAGTTTTAATTATGAACAAAAAGTTTTTAAGTGCAATCCTGTTCGGAGCCTTGATGGTTTCGTCAACAGGAACATTTGTATCTTGTAAAGACTATGATGACGACATCGAAAATTTACAAGGTCAAATCAATGCCAATGCCGAAGCTATTAAGACCATTAATGACCTTGTCGCTAAGGGGTCTGTTATCTCTAGCGTTGAGCCTACTGCTAATGGCATCATTATTAAATTGAGTGATGGAAAGTCTTACACTATTGAAAACGGAAAAGACGGTAATGACGGTAAGCCTGCTGACGTTTGGACTATTGGAGAAGACGGATTCTGGTACAAGAATGATCAAAAGACAGAGTATAAGGCTGTAGGTTCCAATGGAACTAACGGTGCTGATGGCGTTAATGGTGGCTTTTACCGTCCCAATACTGCTACAGGAAATTTTGATTATGTCGTAGTGGGTAAAGATGGAAAAGAAACTGTGACTGACAGTGGTATCGCTTGGAAAGTTGGCGGAAACAACATCACAGCTGTAGTGACAGACGGAGATGTTATTTTGCAAGGCGTTCCGGGTATTCCTGATGGAAAAGTGGTTATTCCACGTAATAACGTTCTTCGTTCATTGGTTTTTGTTCCTGAAGTTTATGTAGAAGGTATTCCCGGTATGCGCTATTATAATGTAGCTTACACACGTCAGGATTTGGATAAGAAAAATACTAAAAACGAAGCGTTTAAAGATATAAAAGATGGTGCGGTTGAATTGAACAGAGGAATTTTGGCACAATATCATGTCAATCCGTCTTGTGTTAACAAGTCAGAATTACAAGTTTTGAATCTGGCTACACGTAATGTGCCTTATCTGACAGCACGTTCGGCTGATTTTGAAGCTAAGGCAACATATAAGGATTTTAAGGACGGACTTTTGACTGTTGGTATAGAGTTAGGTAAAGGGGTTTCTTCTTGGTTGGACCAAAATACCAATGATTCCGTTCCTGTAGCTGCGTTGCAGGTAATCCGTGAAGGCAAAGATACTATTACATCTGACTATGCGACTCTTTATAAAGCAGCTGTGAAGAATGTAAGAATCGCCAATCCGAATGCGAAAGCTGAAGAACATTACCGTTTTGCAATCAATGATAACACTTTGAAATCTAAAGATTCCAAGGTTGTGTTGGGAGACAAGATTGTATGGAATGAAACTCCTCAAGATTATAAGGATTGTGATACAACTTTGGTTGACGGCTCTTCATTAGATTTGATGAGTCTTGTTTCTGCTCATGGTTTGATGGAAAATCAGGATTGTGCAAAACTTGACACCGAAACATATGGTTGGATATGGAAATTTGAAGTGGTAACAGGTTATGTCTTAGGCGCAAACAAAACTCCGCAGGATAAATTTGTTGCTTTGGAAGCTGACGGACATACTTTGAAAACTACGGTTTATGGTGATGATAGTCAGGGTGCTGCTATTGGTCGTACTCCGATTATCCGTGTTACTTTGATTGATGAAGCTGGCAAGATTGTATCAGGAGCTTATATCAAACTTCAGATTGTAAAAGAGGATGTTCCTTCAAGAGAACAGATTGAAATTGATTTGGGTGGAGCTAAATTCTCTTGTGCTGGTTATACAGGTACGGTAGATACGAAGATGATGAATCAGTTGATTTATAATGTTGTTGGTATGAGCAAGGATGCTTTCCACAATCATTTCGATGTCTTCAAAGCTTACAATGCTCCGGCAGAAGGAATTAACAAAGCTAATGTTGGTGAGGTTGAACAGAAAGAGGATACAGAAGCTATCAGTGGAAGAAGCTATAACTTGATTTGGACAGCTACCGATATGGAATTGTGGAACAATGCAGGCAAGGTTATGACTCATAGAGTTGTATACTATGATGATGCTAATGCTCCTACTGACTCATTGGTTGTTATATTGAAAGCTACAGCTGAAGATATTGCTAAGAATGCTGACATTGATGCTGCCAAGATGTTGGACAACTATTGGGATGCAGCCAAGACTTACACAAGTTATAACTTCAGAACTCCTGTTGTTGGTGAAAACAAAGTTGACAAATTTGAATTAATAACTGACCCGAATGCTTCATTCAAGACTGTTAATGGTAATCTGTTACTTTCTGAAGGATTGTCTGCTGGTGCTGTTACTAAATACTATTTCTGCATGGATGACATGAAGAAGATTGAAACAATTGGTAACTTGAAAGTAAAATTCAGCTTTAATGAAAAAGACAGTGTGTCATTATATGCTCAAATTTATGATGAGTCTAAGAAGACGTTTGGAAATCGTGAAATTGTAGCCAAGATTACAAATAAGTTCAGCAATACAGCTGAAGGTGATGCTGCTGTTGGAACTCCTTATGAAAGCTTTGATGGTGGTAAGATGAATAGTTTCTTGCAATATGGTAATTCTGTTGCAGGAGAGGGTATGGCAAATGCAACAAAACAGGGTGAGGTTGCTAAGAAGTTGCTGAACACTGGTGCTATGTATGCATTGATTTGTGCAGACCAATATCCTTGTGCTGACCTTAATAAACGTGTTTCTGTAAGCTTCAAGGGGGCAGATCATTTCAAAGCTAATATTATCCGTCCTGTAAACGCTAAGGAAGTGGCTAATGGTAACTTCATTGATGGTAAGGATAAGATTCCGGCAGACAAAATTCAAGCTGAGGTTGGTACATATATGTCAATTGAAAAATTGGTTGACTTGTATGATTGGCGTGGACGTCAGTTCTCTGCTAAGGAATATAAAGAATATTATTATGGTTATTATGGAATTAAGAGTATCATTCCTGATCTTAAGAACGTAACTTGTGACTTGAATGGTGAAAATACTGCTGTTCCTACGACTGTAGTACTTGGTTGGGAATCAACAAATGGTAATGAAGTAACTTATGGTAAAGATGTTACAGATGATAAAGGAAATGTAACAGAAAAACGTGCTCAAACTTCTAAATACGGTTTTGTAACTTACTATAACAATGGTGCTAAACTTGATAAGGATTTCAATTTGATTATTCCTGTAACTATTGAGTATGCTTGGGGTAAGATTGAAACAACTGTAAAAGCCCATGTTGTCAAGACAGAACAGAAATAATTATTTGAAAGAATAATTAAAAGAAATGAGAATTTTTCTAGTAAGAAAGATTTTTATATAATAGAAAAACTTTAAATGAATCCCTGGCTTGTGAAAGTCGGGGATTTTTTTTAGTATGCCCAGTAGTGGTGTACGTTATAGGGGGTAAGTTTTGAATGAGCTCTGATAGTGGAAATCGTTAGCCAATAACAAGGGTGTCCGTGGCGACTCAATCTGAAGGAAGCTGGTGGCAAGTATTCAGCCTTGCGAACAGGAACTGCATACAAGTCCTGTTAAACAAGACGAAGTCCAATAACTATCCGAATCCATGTAAAGTAAATGCAGAAGGCATATGAGTTGAAAGTGTACGCTCTTATCTGAAGAGGTCTCACGGACGTATGGTACTTGATATGTGACATGTGGCTGAAACAAGATTGGTCGTGAGAAGTCAGCCGAGACCATAGTACCGATGAGTGAATATTGAGAAGGAACCAACCATTATTAGTAACTCCAATGAGGATTACCTTATGAAGGGAAGAAAGCAGAATAAACCGATGAGGTTAGACCAATCGGAGAGTAGGGTGAAACCTAAGAGTATGATTGGCTTGCAGACCTGTATGGGGATAAGTGAAACAGGATTTACAGATTTTACCCGCCCAAAGTACAGATTGTTAGAGTTTATTCTCTCATCCGCCAACCTTAATGCTGCTTACAAGAAGATGAACAGTAACACGGGTATCGGTGGAATAACGGCATGAGTACAGAAGACTTTGCCCTATCTAAAGGAGCATGGTTCTGAACTTGTAGGGGCCATCCGTGAAGGCACATACAAACCGAATTCTTTCCTTAGGGTAGAGATACCCGAAGCGAACGGTAAGAAGCGTGGACTTGGTATCTCTATGATAGTCGACCGTGTGGTATATCAGGGCATCAATCTGGTACTTGAAGCGTTCTATGAATTTCAATTCAGCGAAACGAGTTATGACTTTCGCCTCCATTGTGGTGCTCATCAAGAATGAAACAGATGATATTCTATCACTAGTGTCCCGTTAAATTCTTGTATGTATCAATTTAGAGAGTAATAAACTCATAATTAACTGATATTGAATATAAATTTTTCTTTCAGAAATGCATACTTTTGGGATTTCTGATTTCAAATCTGTTTGCTCTAAGTTTTAATGTAAATAATTAAGTAACAGTCTTATATAATGGTAATTTTAAATTTTAACGGAATACTAGTGATATTATATGTAGAAATATTTTGCATTATTTGTTTGTGAGTTGTAAAAAAAGCAAAAAGACATTAACATTGTTGCTTTTTTGGGTAAATACATATATGTTTGAAATGTTTATCAAACTGGACAAGGAATTATAAACAAAAGCGTTTAGCTGGTTCTGTATATGTGAAAAGTCAAAATTTCCTGGAAAGTACCAAGAATAGCCATATGTTTGGTCTGCAATATTTAGTAGGGGCGTTTCTTGTTGTACCAAGGGCTTCGACTCCCGCACTTATAGACAAGGTTAATGCCCTTCCGCTTTTAATTTAGATGGGTTTGCATATAGGGCACAAGCCTGGAGATTATATTATGACAAGAATAAACATGTACAAATCTCGCTCTTACCTGAAAAGTATTATCAAACATTGGAACTCCACTGAAAAGAAATTTCCAATACAAGGCTGATATATAGACTCATGTGTCTGCTCTATATGTCATAAATATCTGGTTTCTTCTTGGGAACCGATATTACTTCATAATATATAGATTCAATTCGGAACTACTTATAAATAAGACCATGGATAAGAAATCTGTAAAAATCAATGCTGAAAAAATATGGCATACACTGAATGAGGTGAAGTCTGTTTCAATATCTGAACTTGCAAGAATACTTAACCTGAGTATTGAAAGTACTGCATTGGCTGTCGGTTGGCTGGTATGTGAAAATAAAGTTTCCATAGGAAATAAAAACGGACAGATTGAAATCAGTAGTGAAAACACCTATAATTTTTGTTTCGGTTAAATTGAAAGATATGTTGCAATGAATAAGAATGGTATCGGTATAAATGCTGGAATTGTATGGAGGCTGTTGGACAATAACAGGCGTTTGGAATACAGAGAGATCAAAAGGCTTTCAGGACTTTCGGATCGTGAATTGAATATGGCTGTCGGTTGGTTGGCGCGTGAGGATAAGATACGGATTGACTCTTATATTGAAAACGGGAAAGAATATTATTATCTTGAACTCAACCTGTATATTGGATAGGACGGTAGTAATATATGCTGCACGGGTAGACTGGAGCCGGCTGAAAGATCCGGTTTCCTTATTTGCTACGATAAAACAAACCGCATCGTTTTTAGTATCAGCCTGAAACACGATGGAGGTCGCTAGTGTAATATTGTCATCCTGTTCTGTATCAGTATCAAATACTGAATGGAATCTGTAAAGAAACGAATCGGAAATGCCACATAAGAGAAATAAGAAAAATGACTGAATAATTTATCTGAACCACTAAAGATAAAAATATGAGGACGAGATTGTTATCATTGATATGGGGAGTTTTATCGGTTCTTCCCTTGCAGGCCCAAACAGAAGAACGCTACATCGAAATAACCGGAATCTCTGAAATAGAAATTGTATCGGATAAGATTCACTATATCATTGAAATCAGGGAGTATTTTGAAGAGGAGTTCGATGGTAAATCAAAACAGGAGGATTATCGTACTAAAGTGCCGTTAAATGATATGGAGTGGAAGCTGAGAGAAGCCTTGGATGAAGCGGGTGTTTCCCAAGATGCGATCCGTACCTAGAAAATTGACGATTATTGACGTGAATGCGGTCATGATTTTCTAGTATCCAAACGTTTCGACATTACATTGATTGACTTCAAACTGATTGATGAGATAATCGGAAATATAGATACAAGAGGAATCAATACCATGCGTGTCGGAGAACTGGAAAACAAGGACATGCTTGTATATCCCTCGGAAAGGGAAGATTGAAGCACTTATGGCCGCCCGGAGAAAAGCTGAATATCTGGTGGAGGCGGTTGGTAAGAAATTGGGTGATGTAATCGGATTATTGAAAGTGAAGCCTTCAACATTTTACCGTATTCAGGAATACAAAGCAAGATACGTTCTTCTGACGCTGAATCATTTGACTGTTTCCGTACCATAAAGAAAAGCTATTCCATGCTCGTAAGATTTAAGATTGTGGATAAATGACAACTATAAAATAAACAGTTATGAGACTTGTTCTGTTATTCTTATTTTTTCTTTCACAAATGTCTTTCTTGTTTGCGAATTCCCCCGTTTATGATATAATCCGGATGGACGGTAAAGACTGGAAGCTGATGGCAAAACCTTTAAGGTGGGACTCCACAGCTTACAGCAGGATTGAAAAGCTTTTACCAGAGGAATACAAATGGCCCCGGAGGGATGAGGAAAACCACATCGGATACTGGACTGTAAAGGATCAGAGGATATATCTGGTGGGTCTGAAAGTATTCTCCGGAGGAAAGGAGCAAGTGTATGGGAGGAAGACTCTTGAAAGAATGTTTTCAGAATTCTGTGACGGAAAAGGCATTCACGCCTCTTGGCTCAGTTCGGAGGTCAGGGCTGGATGTGGAAAGGAAACGCGGTAGTCGGGCAGTAATTATCCGTATTATATGGAGAAGGAATATGTCTTGGGAGTATATAAAGGTGTCATTGTGAAACAGCGGCTTTACCATAATCATAGGGTCAGAGACGGTTTCAGAGTCGACAATGTACAGTCTGAATTGGAAAAACGTTTTCCTTTTGATGAATTCCCGGAAATGGAGGGAAAAGAAATAAGACTTGCTGTGGGTGACTTGAAAATTTCACCGGACGGTCATCTTCTGGATTGTTACCAGACCCATATATTTCTCCATAGGCTGAAACCCTTTCCGGCGGAGCGAAGGGCGCTAATGGTAAAAGCGTTTGAGAAAACGATGAGAAGCATATATCCTTGGGAGGTATCATTGGTGAATGGGGAATATGTGGTGGCTTCCAAAGAAACCTTCATCAGACTCCATTATCCGGTTTTGACAGCACATACAAAGGAGGAGACTTTGGAAACCGGGGTATCGGTCTGCTATTTGAATGCAAGGAAGGATACGATAATTCCATTCGGTAAATATGTATATTGTGGCAGCGATACCATCCGTCACATTGGTTTTGTTCTGGACAAGCGGATTGTTTGTATCAATAATAAAGGGAAGGAGCTGTTTGAGGTTTTCAACCATTACAACACTCCGGATCCTGTTAGGGAAGGATTGTTCCGTATAAAGGACAAGGATGGAAAGATTGGATTTGCAGATCCCAAAGGCAATATTGTTATTCAGCCCCAGTATGCTTTTGCTTGTCCGTTCAAGAATAACAGGGCGAAAGTCACTTACTCGGGAGAGCGGATTCCTGTCGGCAGAAACCAGGAACATTGGGAGTGGAAGAGTGATTACTGGTTCTGCATAGACCGTGAGGGGAACTATGTGACGGATGACCCTGATGTAAAAACGGTAAAGGAGTATGTCGAATCCAATGCGTTTATAGATATTGTTCCGGAAAAATATTATGAGAACCTTTCCAGACATGTCTATTCAAAATCGGAAATACAGAATCTGGACAATCAGATGAAAGCTGCAACTTACCGTTTTTACAGGCATTGTACAATAGATGAAGATGGAATCATGACTTGTCATGCCGGAAGTGGCAGTGAACTGAATATTTCTGAGGAAGTGTTTGAATTCCGTCTTGGAGATATGGAATCCATGAACAGGATGATGAGAGAGGCCAGACAGGAAGGACGGAAAATCAGACCGGTCTCTCTTGATGAGAGATATTTTAATAACCTGCTGAATTATAAAAGTTTCCAGTATTAATGGTATGATTGCTGGTGCAGACCTTTTATTGTAATATAAGAATTAAAGCGTGGTCTGATTGATGAAAAAGACAACAAGGAAGGACTTGAACAGATTATTTTATATATCGGTATAGTATTCAATAAAATAAAAAAATGACGGACTATAAAAAAACATTAATCGGATTTTTGGGTTTGACAGTTATATGCGTACTGTCTCTTGCAGGTTGTATTGATGAACATTACGGGGAGGATAGCAATACCATTGTTACCAATCTGACCGGTTATGCATGGGAGAGAACATTTCAGATACGTACTGAGGATGGCAGGGATGCGGAAGTCTGTGAACATTATGAGTTCGGGCTGAATGGTAAGGCTTCCTGTAAATCACGGACGACGTGTGATGGCGAGGAAGTGGAAGAGCATGTACATTATTTCCGATATGATTTTATCACTCCCAATAACAGATATCTTCTTCTGGATTACTGCTACTGGCAGATTGACAGGATCAGTTCTTCAGTATTGAGCATATATGAAACCTTTGAGAATCCTGTGGTTGTGATGGGGCAGACCAGGGAATATAAGAGTTTCTCGGCTGTCCCGTTGGGGAATGACTGATGCGCTATGTCTGATGTGTTTTTAGGAACAGAAGCGTTACAGACATAAGTGAAGGGAAAATATGATTTTTATCTCCATATTGAATCATTGTTTTTACTTATTATTTATGAGAATCGGACCGGTGTTTTTGATAGGATTTTGTATTCTAGCCGTCTGTTGTACTAATAAGCGGAAGAATATTAAAGGAAAAGAATGCCATAATATTGTAAGTATGGATACTTCGATGATTGTGGTGGACTCTACCATATTGCTGTTTCCGAGTATCAAGATATCCAGAAGTGAAGTCTATACCTTATTGGATGAAAAGCCGGAATATCCCGGTGGTATGGGAGAACTTATAAAATTCATACAGCAGAGCATTCAATACCCTCCGGTTGCCTTACAAAAACAGACACAAGGAAGGGTTTGGATAGGAAGTATAATTGATACAACCGGTAGGATGGTAGATCCAGAAGTGGTTTATAGTGTAGATTCTCTGTTGGATGAGGAAGCGCTCCGTATTATAAGGATGATACCAGACTGGAAACCGGGGAAGTTGAACGGAAAAACGGTAAGAGTCAAACTCTGTTTTCCCGTGACATTTAAAATATCAGAGGAAGAGGAAAGAAGAAACAAGCAGGTTGCGATTGTTGAAGAGAAACCCAGGCAAAATCCGAAAGATACAGGAGCCATCGAAATTGAGTATATTCCTCCCGTAGATGCTACTTCTCCTGTAAAGAAAAAGGTGCCTGTAAAATGGGAGCATTTGATAGATGATACAGAGGAAGTGGTCAAAGCTTCTTTTGACAGGCATAACAATCGGATAAGCCGTGAAAAAAGTGAGGATATTCTAATAAATGGTACCAGTATTTTCAAAGACAAGGTTTATATTTCCATTGGCAGTTCTAATTGTAATCTGATATATAAAGGTGAGGCTGATTTTTATCTGGAGGACAAACAGAAGAAATTACATAAGATTCCCAGTAAAGACGTGGATAAGGAGTCTGTCGCCTTACATCTTGGAAAAGGGAAGACTGCCGAGATAAATGTTGATTTTCCTGATAACTGTCAACCGGGTGATTATCTTTTGAAAATCAGAGTCTATAATGAGAATGAGGAATGTTATTATACAATCCATCAATGGTTTGAAGCATATACATCACGACAAAAATCACAAAGACGTAAACCTATTCCAGTTAGTGCTAAGTATGTCCCTGTTATGGCAGAGCCTATAACAGAGAAAAATAAGGATGATATATTTAATCTTGTTCAGAATATGCCTGAGTTTCCCGGTGGTATGCTTAAACTGGTGGAGTTTATAAAACAGAATATCCGGTATCCTCAAACTGCAAGACAAAGCAGACTGGAAGGCAGGATTACAGTAGAGATCGTTATAGACAAGGATGGAAGTGTAATACAGCCTGGGATTATTTGCAGCATCAGTCCGACATTACGTGGCAATACAGCTTTTTGTGAGGAAGCGTTACGTATCGTTTCAATAATGCCCAAATGGAAACCGGGTAATCAGGATGGAGTGAATCTGAAAGTAAGGTTCATGTTCCCTATAGGATTTGAATCTCCCACTAGTCAAATTACCCGAAATAATGAAAGTATGCCATGAAAACGATATTTGTAACCATACTGTTCTGTGTTTTGATGGTCGGATGTACAAGCAAGCCTGGGCAGAATCCGGCTGTGGATTCCATAAACAATAGTGTCGGAATAAATGATACACTTGGATTGTCTTTACATCCCGAATATCCGGTCTATTCTACCAAGAAGAAACAGATAACTTTTGTATTGGATAACAATAGTGGTGCTGATATTGATCTTGGAGGATATTACAGCTACACTTATGAGGATGAAAAAGGAATATGGAGGGATGTGCCCATGCAACTTATTGTATTTGCTGAAGAAATCATGCTCCAACAAGGCAGTACATATTATTATAATGCGGAATTGTTCAGGCATATTCCCGGTCGTTATCGCTTTTTCCTAACAATAAGAAGATATGATAGAAAACATACTTTAATGGCTGAATTCCAATTGCAGAATGATGCTGTTGAATTTTTAAAAGTGCATTCTGATAACCAACAGAAAGATACTTTACCACCGGACGAAGTGATTGTTGACCAACCCATCTTTAGAGTCATTGACCAAATGCCTGAATTTCCCGGTGGTATGGATAAACTGTTGCAATTCATCAACGACAATATACAATATCCGGCAGAAGCATGGAAGAAAGGAATACAAGGCAGGGTTATTGTTCAATTTGTTGTAGATGAAAATGGGAATGCGATAGAACCTAATATAATGAGAAGTGCTGATTCTTCTTTGGACGAGGAGGCATTACGTATCATAAAAACGCTTCCCCGATGGAAACCCGGAACATTGAAAGGGAAGGCTGTAGGGGTGGAATTAACAGTTCCGGTAACTTTCAGACTTGATAGATAACGCTATGAAATATTTACTTTCCATATCATTGATACTATTGTGTTCTTGCCATTTCGATTCTTCCAGAAAAGGACAGAAGGACGAAACAGACAGCATTCGTTTGCAAAAGGAACTATGTGCTTTACATCGGTATGTGGACGGCATTATTAAATCCGATAGTATCCTGCAACAACGCTTTCATTGTTCAGAAGCAGGTCTGACCAAAGACAAAGTATCCATTGACTTCCAGGATATATCGGAAGATTCCTTTGAGATTTTTAAATCGGCATTCAGGAAAGACGTTTTTGATTCTCCGTTGTTGGAATTCAATATAATGTCGGATATCACATTCGGTCCTGAAATCATTCTGATAAAAGAAGATTCTCCCGGACGAACTATAACTATGGTGAGTCCTATACCACGGGACATTCCGTCAGGGGAAGCTATAAATCCTGATTCTTTTTTAATGCGGACTGAATATGATTATTATCCGTTATCAACAACAGAGGTAAAAGTGATCATAACCAACCACTCCCGTTATAAATATGATTGTGGCGAAGATTACAGTCAGGTCTATTACAATGAAAAACAGAAAATATGGGAAACGTTGCCGATCAATCCAATCAGGAATGATGTTTTATGGATATTTCCATCGGACTGTCCCACTCATGAGCAGACAATCAGGTTTTATACTTCTGAAGTGCCCAATCGTCCGGGGAAATATCGCATCTATAAATCATTCAATGGAAATACAAAAGTAGCTTATGCTGGGTTTAAGATGGTGGATAAGAAAGGAATTGAACAAATCAGAAAACGAATCAGTGAGTATAATATGAAAAATAGGGACACTATAGCACAAAATATCACAGATTTTGGAAGCTATGGGGATACGATTGAAGTTTCTTTGATTAATAATTCCTTCTATTTTCAGGAAATGTTCAGACGTAAGGTGGTCAGTTATTCGGCGGTCAGTCATGGAAAAATTCAGCAACCGAGGCTTTTTACCTCATCTGCATATTCTGATACTTTACAAATATCCATGAAGACAGAAAAATTAGTTTATCCCGTGGGTGTAAAAAGTGTATCTGTGAATCTGGTCAATAATAATTCAAAGGCTTTGTCTTTTGGCGGGGATTATAGGGTAGCACGTAAAGAAAGTGGTCAATGGATTCTGTTATATGGAAATTTTAATGTCAAAGATGAAGGCATTATAATAAAGCAGGGAGGAACATGTCAGTTTACAGCCAACCTCCCCTCTTTAATGATAATAAGCCTGGGGTTTATAGAGTTTATAAGAGAATAGGTTTTGATAATTCTCGGGAAGACTGGTTTATGTCAGCCGAGTTCAGGATTAAATAACTTTATGACTTTGAATACAAAGCTTATGAATAACAAGATACTGTTTTTATTTCTAGCCTGTTGCTTGTTTTCCGGTTGTATGGACAAGAAACGGAATGATGGAGGCGGGAACCCTGATATAATTTTATTAGGAGAACAGAAAGAGCCGGGTATCTTTTTTTCTCATGATTATACTGTATATATGAAAGTATTGAAAACGGTTCATTCATCAGATAGTGGTATGACAGTTGTAGTGTCCAACGCATTGGATGTTCCGATGAGATATGGAGAGGGGTGGAAATTACAGAAACAGACCGGGGATGCTTGGACTGATAAAGGTTATAGAAAGGATCTTGATGGCTTTAATGGGATTCTTCCTCCTAGGAGAAGTTGCCTTTTGAAATTTCCTCTTGGAGAATTGGAGCCCGGAAAGTATCGCATAGTCAAGGCTTTTCAAACAGGAAGGAGGAATATTCTGCAACTGGGAGCGAAATTTGAAATACGTGATAATTATAATCCGTTAATTCTACCGTTCTGGATGTTGTATCCACAGGACAGGATAGTGCTCGGTTTCTATGATATTGTTTTTTCGGAAGATTTGCCAAAGTCATATCCTATGTATCTTATCAATAAAACGGATTGTGATATAACATTGGGAAGAGCATATCGGATAGAAAAATATGAAAAAGGGATATGGAGTACTGTCAAGGGGAACAGCGATTTTAGAGATGACGCACTGATAGTCAAACCTTGCAGACGTTCCGGATGGAAAGGACTCGGAGTGTATATTCCCCGAATGGCTAAGGGATTATACAGGATATGTAAGGAAGCGGACCATGATAACAGGACTCATTTGATAACCTGTGAGTTCTATATTTATTAGTAGAATAAGTTAAAACAGACAATATTTATGAAAGCTGGATTGATATGTTTGCTTACCATTGTTAATCTTATGAGTAGTTGTATCAATAGGGATAAATCATTTGATGGCGAGAGTTTCCTTGTCGGTACTGGTGCATGTACTGTAATTCATTCTGATACGTTGACTTGTAACTGTGATCTGAAGGGAGATACTGTATATATGAGAACATTGAAGGCAACATATCCTATGGGAACGGAACTTGTAACGACAATGGCGATAAATTCCACGGATACACCTTTGGAGTATGGCTGTGACTGGTGGTTGTATAAATGGACTGTGAATAAATGGGAAAAGGCTGTTCCCCAACGGGATATTTCTTTTGCCGGTTGTATAGTCACTCCTTCTTATGGGAATCAATATTATTTTTTTGTATATCCCGTCGGAGTGTTTTATAATCTTGAGCCGGGAAGATATCGTATTTCCCAACCATTCTGGTATGATGGTAAAAAATTGGAGTTGGGTGCTGATTTTGAAGTCGGGTGATTGTTTGCATGTTTTGAAAGCATAGGGAATTATTGGGGATATATGATAGTTTGAAGATAATTTGAGTAGATTGGATAAAATGCTATATGATTAAGGTATTATTTGAAAAGCGATGAATGTAGTAATGATGATAATGTTCATTTTATATTTTCTCAGATTTGGAAGAAGTGGTTGGTATTTGAGGTTAGTAGGAAATAAGATGTGTTTCTCCAGCATAGATTGTTGGGAAGAACATGCCAATGCATCAAGAAGAGAACTTATCTTTATTATGACGATTCTTCCTATTGTCGCTTTATCGGATGGAATATTCATAAGATACCTCTTTGATAGTTATAAACCTGTATTTGAGTTTCTACTCATTGATCATATTGAAAAGCAAAAATTTATAAGAAATCACCACTGTATTTACTTCAACTTCTGAATACCTGTCCTGGTAATGTTGAGTCAGGTCTATGTAGAGATATACAATATAAGGTGTTCGTTTAGTAGGTTTCATAATAAATACATCGAAAGGAGGATAGTTAGTGTATTGTCGGATTCATCTAAGAAGGTCCATTCTCCACAGCTTGCTACTGTTCCATCCGGAAGTAGTATTTTATAGGATTCAGGCATTTCTTCCGGCTTCTTACTTGTCGTTTTCACTATATGCGAACCAAGTACGTTGTTTTCATCCAATATGCCAATCCATCTGAGACCACTTTCACCGTTGCAAAGCATATAGTGATAATCTTCAGGAAGAATAGGATGAGCTTCCAAATCCGCTTCAATCAGTACCTTGTTGTTAGCTTCTACTGCATACCGATATTAAGGAAAAAGAATGTTCTTGTAATAGGTTTCAGGAATAAGGTGCAACGACAAATCCTCTGAATCTTTTTTATCCTTGGAAATTACTTCAAATAAATCTCGCTCTATCCATGCCGGATCATCCATCGAATAATTAAGGTAATTGGTTTCACTGACTTTAATCTTGTATTCATAGTCTTTTTCATATTCAAATCCGGCAATGCTACCATAGATACTCCATCCGTTTGATATTGGGATTTGTACTTCTTTTCTTCCGAAATTGCGACTTTGGAGCAAATGTTTCCGCCCTTCCCCGGAGGGCGCGGTTTCTGTCGGACAAAACAGTTTTTGTCTGACAGAAACACAACTTGCTCTGTTCGTTTGAACAGAGAATCCGCCTGTCGTCGGATTGCTGCGCGACGCTTGCGGCGTGCCGGTTCCTTCGAAGTGCGTTTTTTCCTCTGTCGTATTCCGACGGTGCAAAAATACAGCGTATTAATACGTTGTAAAGCAGTTGCTTGTCTGACTTGTAATGACAGCTGATGCCATGTGGTGCCAACCCGGCTGAAAGATGGCTATGGAGTCGTATTATTGTCCTACTTTTGGGCATCGGATAAGGATATGTCATTCTTCCGGGGTATTATGTCCATCCTCTTTCACCGGTATGACATATTCTTATGTCTTTATGTCGGAGAAACAGTGTGTCAATATGTCAGGAGAAAAAGAGAATGATATGATAACGGAAAGAAATGTCATCGCCATCGGAGCGGATGATGGCAGGACAGCGACGGAATACGGGCATGGGCTGTCATTCCGTTACCCGGTTCAGATATTGTTGCCCTGTTCCCCAAACGGCAGGGTGTTTCCAGACCACAAGGCAATCCGCCATTGCCGTAGCAATCCGACGTGGTGTTCGAATAAGGGTATGTTATTACCAAGTAAGGGAGACGGGATGATAAAGGTAAATCCGGTCCGGGCAGTTTTTTAGCCTTCTTCCATGAGAAAAGGGGTATCCGCAGGCAAAGTCGGATACCCCTTATACATCGGTTCTTTAGTCCGTTTTATTATCTGAGAATAGGATTGGAAAGCAATATCTTGTAATAGACAACTCCTTCTACTTCCATCGGTGTCTTTGCCATCATGAACTGTACACTTTTTCTTTCCACCCTTGCCTGCTGCATGAGCCTGTGTACGATGAACCCCGCCGAGAACCTTGCACACCGTTTGTCTTTCCATACGATGAAGCCTTCGTTGTCGTCAGCCCGGCAGATATACCAGTCGCCCGTCTCGTCGTCATGGGCGAAGTTCACCCTTCCTCCGCCGAGTATTCCCAGCTCGATTGACATCGTTTTAGACAGATAGACGGTTCCCCTGCTGTCCAGGTTGATGGTCCGCTTGCCTTTGTATGTGACTTCCTGCGGACGGGAGTTCTCCTTGTTGTATACTATCAGTGCCATAACTTCCTTTTTTCCGGTTAAACAATTTTTCAAAACATCAATACATGAAACTTTCTACCGCCAGCATCTGGCTCCTCCATGCGAAACTGCCGTGAGTGCGTACCGCGTCCACAATCCTGCATACCTTTTGGGAAACGGCCGCTGCCGATATGCCCATGCATTCCGCCAGTGCCTTGAATGAGAATTGTGCCTCATAGAACCTGAGCATGAACATGCGGTATTCTTCGTATGGGAATTTTTGGCGTATGAAACGCAGGATGTCCTTCACCAGTCTCTCGCAGCCGTTCAGGTCGTCTTCCGATATGAATTTCGCCTCCTCACCGCATCTGAGGAAGAAGTCGTCTTCGGGATGTGTGTACCTGTTCTCCTTCCTGATTTTCACCAGTGCCGCCTTCTTGTAGCATCCGATGAAATACGCCTCATAGTCCGTTATATCTTTTCCCGGTGCCATCACCTGCTTTCTTACGAACAGGTAGGTGTCGTGGAAATTGTCCTCGTCCGGGATGCCGTATTTCCGGAGTGAGGTTCTCAACCTGTTATAGGATTTCGTGAACCATTCGTTGAACATTCTTTCCTTTTCCGTGCTCTTGTCTGCCATAGCCTTATAATTTTTTGAGTTATACATCGCCTACGTTGGTAGGCATTCTTATTTCTTGTGCTTTTTTTCAGTTTGTTTTTCGGCGGTCTCCGGTAAGGCTTGCCGTGAAAAAATACGCTCACGCGTCAGCGTGAGGAAGATTTTTTCACGAGCAACCGGCCCTTGGGCCGCCTTGTGGGACCGACCTGAAAAACAACTATTTTTGCCGCAAGAAATGAGGATGACAGACAATGACCTGTTGATTCTGGTTTTATGGGAGTATGAATTTGCTTTTCATCCCTTTCATTTCTTCGGACACGGTCTTGTCCAGAATCCGTGCATATATTCTGGTTGTCCTGATGTCCGTATGTCCAAGCATTTTGGCGACAGATTCCATTGAAACCCTGTTGGCAAGCGCAACGGTTGCGAATGTATGTCTCGCGACATGGGTACTCAGCGGTTTGGTGATACCGCATGTATCGGCTATCTCTTTCAGGTAACTGTTCATTCGCTGGTTGCTGGGCACTGGCAGCAACACCCCTTTTTTCATACATTCCGGGTGTCCCTTGTATTTCTCCAGGATCATCCGTGGAATGTCCAGTAAAGGTATGTCACACATGTTGTCCGTCTTTTCGCGGGCTTTTCTTATCCAGTATTCCCCATTGCCATCCTTTATTATATGGTCATGCCTCAGGTGCTGTACATCGGTAAAGGCCAGCCCGGTTAGTGCGCAAAAGACAAATATGTCCTTTACTGTCTGTAACCGGGGAATGGTGAACTCTTTTTTCAAGAGTATGCCAAGTTCTTCTTCCGTGAGGAATGCCCGGTTTGTTCTGGTCTGTTTGAAATGGATTTCCAGAAAAGGGTCATCCGTTATCCATTTGTTTACAAGTGCCGCTTTTATAATCTTCTTGAGATTTTTCAGATACTTGACGGCTGCATTTTGGGCGCATGATTTTTCAGTCTTTACATAGTGTTCAAATTTTGTAATGAATTCATGGTTTATTTCTTTCAGCGGGATATCGTTCATTCCGTATTCTTTTTGCAGCAGTTCCTCCAGATATCTTGCAGTCCGTTCATACCTTAGTACGGTTCCGGCTACATAATCCTTTCCCATCAGTTCCCTGTATTTGCGGTTGTGTTCTCTAAAGACCTCCAACAGCATTTTGGGAGAGTCCCCTTCACCGTAGTAACGTCTTTTCAGTATATCGGCTGTAATCGGTTTGCCGTCCTGCTCCAGTTCCCTGTGTATTTTTAGGACTTTTGTCCGGACCGTATCCAGATAATGGTTCAACTCCATCGCTTTTCTGTCCTTGCCGGCAGTGCATTCCTTTTGGGAGTTCCATTTGGAAACTTCCACACTTCTTTTAATCTGTATTTCCGCCCGTTGTCCGTTGACTGTTATACGCATACAAATAGGTGCCTCACCGTTCTTTAGAAGTTTGGACTTCTTGATGAAGAAAAGAATCGTAAAATAGTTTCTTTGCATAGCCATACTCACAAAATTAAATGTTACAAAATTAATTCCAACGAGTCGGACTACGCTGATACAAAATGCGGAAAATCAATGAAGTATGCTATAATTCGGTGGACATTGCAAGGTGTCTTTCAAGTCCACCTATTCCACCTGTGATTATTGCTTCTTTTTGCGGTAAAATGCAGTGTCGGAAAAAATAAAAATCCCTGATAACTGTTGATTATCAAGGATTTTCTTGTTTTTCTTATTCGTTTGAGTGATCCGCTTGGGGCTCGAACCCAAGACCCCAACATTAAAAGTGTTGTGCTCT
>OBVW01000029.1_pt1 | contig 136082 bp, 119 predicted proteins | sample 1495141 | NCBI WGS metagenome assembly OBVW01 (sample SAMEA2580013, study PRJEB22360) | human gut metagenome | biome: human gut; feature: human-associated habitat; material: faeces | place: Denmark | collected 2008/2010
GTATTTACAGGAATAGACGACATTGTTGTTTGATTTATATGTTGTGTTCATATTTGTATTATACTATGGTTTATTAGTTAATACAATTACTATTTTGTCCATCTTCAATTACTTGCATAAATTCGATGGACGCGTCTTATATCCCCATAGCGGAAGCAAGGAGTTTTACGACGCATTGGATAAAACACTTTCTCGGATGCACGAATATCACGGATTCTCTCCAACAATTCCTTGAAATATCCACCGCCACCTAGATTTTTCAAACGATCATCATCTAAAGCAAAACCTTTTCTCATGTATTCTTTTAAAATCCCAGTTGCCCAAATTCTGAACTGTGTTCCCTGTTTTGATTTTACACGATAGCCAACAGAAATAATAACATCAAGATTGTAATAGTCTACATTGTAAACTTTTCCATCAGAAGCAGTTGTTGCAAATTTTGCAACAACTGAATCCCGCTGTAATTCACCTTCTATAAATATATTTTTAATATGTCTGGAAATGATTGATTTATCTCTCTGAAACAATTCTGCCATCTGATCAATGGACAACCAGACGGTATCACCATCAAAAGTAGTTTCAACTTTCGTCAGACCATCCTCTGTCGTATAAATAATCATATCTGCTTTTTCTTTGTCCATAAATTAATTTTCCTCCAAAATCAGATACATTATCAATGTGAACAATTTAAAAAATAGAAATTCAACACAGCCACTATGACAAAATCATTATTCTGCATCTTTACCATTTATAATACGGTAGTAATCATCCATATCCACGCTGAGTTTTACCGTAGTATCTGGTTTTCGGTTGCTCAAGAGGCACACGGTCTCAACGGTATTACCTTTTTCCCACAAAAGCCGCCTTACCTCTTGACCATCCCGATATATTGGGAAATTAAACTCTATCGACTTCAAAGGCTGCTCTGACTCCCCGTTTGGATATATCTGAATTTCTTTTATGAGATAAGTAATAAGGCTTTTCTTTTCCTCGTCACTTATTATATCATAGAGCTTTCCGAAATTCAGCATAAGCTTGTAAATATTGTCCAGAGTGATTGTTTCCATTTCGATAGAACTTTTTCTCAGCTTTGCATCTTCAATCCGTTCTTCCAACTCTACAATCGTATCATACAAGGCATCAAGTCTTAAAGTCATATCGTGAATCTTTCTTTCTCTGAAGCGGGTATCAACAGGCAGATTATCAATTTCTCTCTCCAGACGTGCTTTGTTCAAATCAACTTCTTTCAGTTTACTCTCGTAATTGGCAAGTTCCTTATCAATAGCTGTTGTATCGGTCTGTACGCCAATACGCTTTTCAATCTCTTTTGCAAAATACTTATCGCTTACCAATTCCTTAACAGCTTCAATTACAAGTGGCTCAATATCTGTTTTTCTCAGAGATGCCTTATAGTCACAATGATGTCCTCGTTCCTGCTTATTTCTGCCGCAAATATAATAGTAAACCTCTTTGTATGTGCCATCTTTATTTGTCCAAGCGTGTTTGTTCGTATACATTGAACTTCCACAAAGGGGACACTTTAATATCCCCGTCAAAAGGTGTGACCTATCCTTACCGATTTTGGATGGCTGTTTAATTCCTGTTGCCATACGCTTTGCGTGAACCTTTTGCCACAATTCCTCGCTGATAATTCCTTCGTGCTGTCCATCTTCTAAAATATAATCCTCTGCATGAACCTGCTTATATTCATTTTTTGTACCTTTTACCTTTTCTCGTGTTCTTCTGCCATAAGCAATCTTTCCACAATAAACAGGATTGTCTAATATCAACCGTATAAAATGACTGCTCCAAGTTTCCAATGTGCCATTCTGACGAGGTATCTTTTTAATACCTTGAAGATTAAGATATTTTGCTACTCCGCCAAGCCCTATGTCAGAATTAGCAAACTTCTCAAATATAATTCTGATTGCTTCAGCTTCCGTTTCTTCTATCAAAAGCTGATTATCTTTCAGATAATATCCGTATGGTGCAAATCCGCCATTCCAACCACCTTGCCGTGCCTTTTCCCTCCGTCCATTCATTGTCTGCTCGATGATATTCTCTCTTTCAATTTCTGCAACCGCAGACAAAACAGAGATTAAAAGTTTTCCACTTGTCTGTGACGAGTCAATTCCTTCTTCAATACAAATAAGATTTATTCCATAAGATTGCACAAACTCTAATGAATTTAGAATATCCGCTGCATTTCTTCCGAAACGGGAAAGTTTATAGACCAGAATATAATCTATCTCCAATCCGTTCTTTATATCGGAAAGCATCTTCTTAAAAGCAGGTCTCCCCTCAATAGATTTTCCCGATTTACCCGCATCTTCGTATATACCAACAATCTCCATTTCCTCTCTGTCAGCAAATCGTTTCAGGCTATTCTTCTGCCCTTCAAGGCTATATCCGTCCACCTGCATTTCAGTACTTACTCTCGGATACAGGACACATTTCTTTCCTTCTCTGTTCATCGTACCACCTCCATAATTTTATAGGGAAATGTGATATGTAAGGCTGCGTAGCTTACGCAGCACAATCCAATTCTTGCAAAACTGTCTTTCCGTATTTTTCAACTATCTGCACCATAACATTGATAAATGAATTAAATACTTCGCTTTCATCTTTCATCTGTTCATTTTGCAATTCTGAATTTTGGATATAGTTTTCATTTCCCATAATGAGTACCTCCGCTATAAAACAAGCGGCTGTACTCTAAATTATAGAAATACAGCCGCATTTTTACCAATGTGCAAATTTATCGTTCTCGTCCCTTTTACACATCTGTTGCCTTCGTTTTCTCCAATGCAACACTAATGGCAAGAGCCTTATCAACCCTTGCCACTATATTGTCTGGTATCATTCCCAAATACTGCTTTAGTCGCTGCTTATCAATCGTTCTTACCTGTTCAAGCAAAATGATTGAGTTCTTATCCAAACCTTCAAAATCATTGATTAAAGTGTGTGTCGGCAATTTTGCTTTAGTGTGTATTCGGCTTGTGATGGGTGCGACAATGACCGTAGGGCTATGCTTATTGCCGACATCGTTTGAAATGATAAGTACAGGTCTTGTTCCGCCTTGCTCCGAGCCGATAACGGGATTTAGATTTGCGTAGTAAATATCTCCACGCTTGATTTTTCTTTCCATTATGTTTGACCTCCCAGATTTATTTAGGCAGATATGTTCTGCCTATGTAGGCAGCCAAACAAAAGGAAGTATTTAAGGTCGGGAGAGTATAAACAAAATCTCTGTTCTTATGACTGCCTTTCGTTTGGCTGAATATGATAGGAGCATTTCAATTTGTCCTCGACACCCCGAAATGCTATGGGAAGTCGCCAAACGGTCAGCAGCGAACTGACACCACGGGAGTTCCACCCCAACTGTCGGTCTGACAGAGCCGCCCTCATTGCCTGCGACGGTTTTATCACGCTCGGACTGTGACTGGACGGGAGTATCATTATCCTCTTTGTGGGTTATGGCGAAATCGGGAGCTACCCGATTTTTTGAGTCGGTAAGATTGGCTCACCACCTTTCAATCGCTCGCTGCCTGTCGGCAGGTCTTGGCGTACCGCTGCACACGCTTATGCTCATCACAATCACAAAGAGAAAGTATTTGGCGAATGGGTATTCTCTTGTCAAGGAACGCCCCCCGTTTTCGCCACACAAAGGAAAACAGGGTAAGAGGTTTTTGTCCTCTCACCCTGTAGCCCGTGGGAATATTCGATTTTCCCCTCTACTCAAAAAACTTTTTTAATTTTTCTTTGAGCCTGTCCATTCGTCTGTAAACAGCTTTTTCAGTAATATTCAGACACACCGCAATTTCACGGGTTGAATATCCTTGTATCTTCATCAAAGCAATCTGCAATGTAAGCCTGTCTACCTTAATCAAGATTTGATATAGGCATTGATTTTCAATGCTGTCCAGAAAATCCTCAACCGTCTTCACTTCGGGTTGCGTAGTATCTTCGGCAAGTTCATCAAGATATGTACCTGTATCCTGCACTCGCTGATAATACCGTCTGTCGGAATTAAAAATCGCCCAATCGTGAATACGGAGTTTTTCTATATCGTCCTCATTAACGCCTAAGTTTCGCAACTGCTTTTCCTCGGCTTCTTTCCAGAGCCGCCATTTCTTTTCTTCTTTGGCTTTGTTGTATGCCATATTGTTTCCTCCAATCTGAATTTTTTTGAAAATCCAGATTGGCAGGCGGAGAACGACAACCAACGCAAGAAGTAGCCTTGTTCTGTGTTAAGACATTTTTCGACAAACAAAAAGCCGCAAAGGTACTAAGACCTCTACGGCAATAAGCGTAAGCATATCTATAATTAAGAGATGTAATCTCTACTTGTAAAATGTAAGAGTGCCACGAGTGAGTGATGATTTTTTCTAAAAGATAATCTTCACTCCACTGTGACACTCCGTAAATAGTAGCTGCTTCTGATGAGCAGCATTGCGGTCATATTCGACCATCGCATAAAAAAATTCCTCCAAACTCGAAAACGGGTTCGGAGGGAAGTTGAATTTTCGTCTGGGCGTGTTTATACTGCCCACCAAAGCACCGTTTTTTTTATTTGGTGGGCTTGCTTCATATTGATTTTAAAGCTTATCTTACTTGATGTTTTGAAAATGCCTTATGGGAAATGATTGAACCTATTACTACTAAAGCAATCGCAACAGGAATAGACCATACTGCATAAAGCATACCATTGTGCATTTGTTCAACAGACATTATGGAAATATACTGTGAATAGAAAAGGGGCATCAGCACAATAATTCGATATAATGCACTTGTTTCAGAGATAGGAAGCATTATCGGTATCACATGAATAGCTGCTGAAATTACAAACGCTATCATTTGACTTTTACAAACAGCAGACAGAATTAAAACTATTCCTGTTACACTGATTGCACTCATAAACGCCAACAGGATTTGATACTTTAATACTGTTCCGCAAGTAATATTAAACGGAATATACCCTTCTAAAAAATCTATTGGAGCAAAAAGGATAGAGCAGTCCAGCCCCTCTGTTCCATAAATAGCAACCGCAATAAGCAAATTGAAAATAACAACCAAAGTCGTTATGAAAACGGCTGAAAGTAAACTTGCTAATACTTTTGCTGTGGCACATTTTGTCTTTCCGTATTTACTTGTCAAAATAATGTTATCCACTCCACCATACTCGCCAGAGAAAACAGGAGCAATTAGCAAAATAATTACTAATGAAAGGACAATAAAAATCTTCGCCATATTTTGGCTTGTACTAAGCCAACCGTTTACATACCCAACTTTTATTTCTTTATCGCCAAATACATCTGCTACGCTTAACCCGTTCCAATTTCCATCTATATCAGCAAAATGGGAGAATACAGAAGACTGCAAAGCATTTTGATAAATGTATTTTGCGTTCATTCCATGTAAATCTTGAGTAGGCTTAAACTCAGACATCATCTGCTGTACTTTATTGTCAGTTAACTTTCCCTCATACTTCAATGCAATTTGCTTATCAATTTCTACCGCAGCTTTTCCAGTTTCCTCTGCACCGTTTCCGTCAAATGCGTACATACTGTGAAGCGTGGAAAAAGACAGTATCAAGGACAATAGTAATACGGCAGCAACAGAAATAACCGCAAAGCGTTTTGTCAATATTTTTCGTAATTCAAACTTGATTAGATTTTTCATTATTCGTTCACTCCTTTAAAATAGAATAGATACAAATCCTCTAATGTAGGTTCTACCTTTATCGCATTTTCCATAGGCGACTGTTCAGAAATCACACGCAGAACCGTACAATTATTTTCAATGTTTCGCAAATTGCTTATATTCAGAGTTTCAGAATATTGCTCCGCACGACTGGTCGGAACTGTACATTCCCATACCTGTCCGTCAATTTCTGTGGTAATTTCCTGCGTTTTTCCAAAATGGAGAATCTGACCGTCTTTCATCATAATAATGTCCTCAGCAATAAACTCGACATCAGAAACAATGTGCGTAGAGAGAATAACTATTCTATCTTTAGAAAATGCACTAATCAGATTACGAAAACGGACACGCTCTTTTGGGTCAAGACCTGCTGTCGGCTCATCTAAAATTAAGATGCGTGGATTATTCAACATCGCCTGTGCAATACCTAAACGTTGTTTCATACCACCAGAGAAAGTTTTGATTTTGAGGTTTCTTTTCTCTGCTAAGTCAACAGCTTCCAACAATTCTGTTGCTTTCTTATGAGCTTGTTTTTCACTCAGTCCTTTTAATGCCGCAACATACATAAGGAAATCCCAAGCTGTAAAGTCTGGATAATATCCAAACTGTTGCGGTAAATATCCCAATAAATTACGGTACTTCTCTCCGAGTACAGATATGTTTTTCCCATCCAAAGTAATTTTCCCAGAGGTCGGTGTCTGAATATCGCAGAGTAACCGCATAAGGGTAGTTTTTCCCGCACCATTTGCACCAAGCAAACCGTAAACGCCATTTGATAATGAGAGGTTCAAATGGTTTACGGCTGTTTTTGAGCCATATTGCTTTGTTAGTTGAATTGCTTTAAGTTCCATAGCAAAAACTCCTTTCGTCTTAGGGAGCAAAAAAATACTCTCCATGTGTTTACATAGAGAGTATAGAATGCAATTTTCTACTTTTTATCTACTAATCGAGAGATTTGAAAAAAGCAGTCACTTTTGCTCCGATTGAGCAATTTTCAATTTTCAGATAACCACCGTGATGTTCACATAAAATTTTACAGATATACAGCCCAAGTCCGAAATGCTCAGAGTGATTTTCTTCTTCCGTAAAATATGGATTGGTTGCTTTGCTTAAAATATTTTTTGAAAAGCCACATCCATTGTCTGAAACAGAGAGATAAAAGCCATCATTATTACTTGTGTAAGTGATGTTTACCTTTGATGTTGCGTATCGGATTGCATTTGAAATCAAATTATTATTAACTTGTGAAACAAAAGTATAATCAATGCCAATAGGAATATCGGAAATGTTATTTTGAATAGAAAGAGTTTTTCCACTTTGCTCACACAAAATTCTTGCACTATCAGCTATTGCGGTCACATAACCGCTTATATTAGACTTGTCACTTATGGGTTGAGCATCTTCTAAACGACGCAAGTGGCTCATACTATCAACATATCTTTCCAAACGGAAAATATGTTTTCCCATTGTTACAGCGGTGCTTTTGGTTATTGGGTCATGGTTGGACTGTAAAATTTCATTATACCCTTTTAATACGGTAAGTGGAGTACGTAAATCGTGAGCAAAAGCAGCATTAAGTTGTTTTCGTTCTTCCATTTGCCGCCACATTTCAGAGAAATTATTAGCAAGGGTAAAACGCATTGTTTCAAATGATGAACACAATTCTCCTAATTCATCTTTGCTGTCATATTTAATTGAGAAGTTTAAATTATTATTAGAAATCATTTCAGAAGCGGCTTTTAATTCTGTAAGCGGTTTTTTTAACTTGTTTCTATAGAATAACAAGGTCGCCGTAATAATACATAACGCTGAATAAATCGGAGTTGCAATTATTGGGGCAACTTCACATATTGAAAGTAACCGTTGGTCTTTTTCAGACATTGCAACAGGTGCAACTCCAATATAATTGCCATCACCGAGTCTTTCTCCATTTTCATTTGTTAAATAATATTTTTCTCCTGTTGGGGGATATTTGCTTTCAATCGTTTTTGTAGCAGTATTGCACAAAGTAGCTGTTCCTGCACTTAATAGAATGGCAAGAATTACAAACGCTGAGATATAAAGTATTATACTTTTTCGCAATGACAGGTTACACCACATTTTCTTTATCTTATCCACTTATATCCACACCCCCAAACTGTTTCAATATAAGATTTATTTGTGTATGCTGCAATTTTTGTTCGTATTCTGCGAATATGCTCGGCAACAACACTACTATCTCCCTCACTGTCATATCCCCAAACTCTTTCATAAATTCTCTCTTTATCAAAAACTTGTCCTGCGTTTTGAGATAATAACTCAACAATGTCAAATTCTTTTTTTACAAGACCAATAGGTTGGTTCTGTATATAAACAGTTCTTTCAGAGTAGTCAATTAAAAGTTCTCCTGAAAACTTAACTTTTGTATTCGTTTGATGTCGTTCTTCTCTTCTTAAATGTGCTTGCACTCTGGCTTCAAGTTCAACAAGAGAAAACGGCTTAACAATATAATCATCACCACCTACGGAAAATCCTTGTACCTTATCATTTTCTTCAATACGGGCAGTTAAAAAGAGTATAGGGCAAGAAACATAATCCCTAATTTTCTTGCAGACTTCCATCCCATCAAGCTTCGGCATATTTATATCTAATAAGATTATATCTGGTTGTAATTCTGCTAATTTGAGGGTTTCTACTCCATTATAAGCAGAAAAGACCTCATAGCCCTTGCTTCTAAAAAATCCTGTAAGCATTTCAACTATATCAACTTCATCATCGGAAATTAAAATCCTGTACCTCACATATAACACCTCCATAATAAACACTAACGAAAAATTTTCAATTTTTCATCAACTTTTTTCTTGCATCAGCAGGCTTTTCAGCATTTTTCGGAATAAGCCACACACGGTTAATATTCATAACCCCCTCAATACGGTTTCCTTTACAAAGTCTTTGTACCCATCTTAACGATACGTTCCACTTTTCAGCGGCTTCCTGTGCTGTCATATATTCAAACATATCTGACCTCCTAAGGTGTACTGTATATATTATAGCCGTTTGAACGAACAGTATCAAGTGTGCAATTATGAACTTTGACCGCTTGTAACAAGAGATTTTATATCCTAATATCAGAGATTTCAAATCGTTCTATAAGAACTCACATTTCTGTAAAATATAATAGTAGCATTTTGCAGATACAAGGTGGTGAGTTTATGGACACAAGAAACAATGATTTTGACTTCGATTTTACACCGATAGGACAGGCAATCAAGAAAGCAAGGACAGCAAAAGGTATGACCAGAGAGCAGCTTGCTCGTATTCTAGATTATGACCCAAGACATCTTCAAGCGATTGAAAATGAAGGACAAAAGCCAAGTCTGGAGCTGTTCATTCAGCTTGTGACAATGTTCGGTGTATCGGTTGATGAATACATATTCCCAGATAATGAGGTCAAAAGAAGTTCCGTCCGCAGACGCTTAGACGCAGAACTCGACAAACTAAACGATAAAGAGCTGTCCATAGTTGAAGCAACTGTCAGCGGACTATGTAAGGCAAAAGAGCCAGAGGAATAAACCTCTGGTTTTTCTTTTGCCCATTTTTAATAGGCAGGAACACCGTAACCATAGATGGAGCTGCTTCCAACCGTATATTGCTTTTGTCTGCAAGCATCGCCAGAATTACCCTCCACGGTGTAAACGACACCGTTTTCGCATTTCTCCACAATGCCTACATGGTCGGCTTCTCCGTCGCCTTCCCAATCAAAGAAAATAATATCGCCTGCCTGCGGCTCGTAGTTTCTGTCTTTCCATTGTCCGTTACCCTTAAACCAATTTGAGCCGTCCACGCAGCCTGCGAATTTCGGGATAATCCCGCTTTCGATATAACCACACTGGTCGGCACACCACGATACGAAGCAGGCACACCATTCTACACGCCCATCAAAGCCATACCAACTCCAATAAGGCTGACCGCCCTCATTGCCGAGCTGTGTCAAAGCGACCTCCACAATCGCCTGGTTGCTGCCGCTTGTGAACGCCCGTCCATACGGATAATAGCGTAACACATGGGCGGGGTACTGTGTGTCGCCGTATTTTTCCCACCCTAACCGCTGTGCCTGCATGGTGGAAAACTCTACCGCATTGGCGTAGGAATAACCGCCGTAGTTGGTTTTCGCCCATGAGATATACCCATTGCCGAAGTTATAGCCCTGCAAGGCGAGCTTGATACGCTCCATGTCAATCGGGTTTTCCACCTCGGCAGAGATAAGGGCGGCTTTCAGCTCCTGCACGCCGCACTGGATGGAATACTCTGGGTCTTGTATCCCGTTCGGCTCATGGGGATACCTTGTGTTAAAGCTGCCCTCCGCCGCCTGCATGGGGTCAAGCCCACGCCCGCCAGACTCCTGCATCATCACCGCCTTGATAAGCTCCACATATTCGGGGATGCCGTACTGCTTAGCGTATTTCTGTATCAACGGCGTGTAGGCTTCCACCTCCGCACTGACGGGGGTATAGGAAGTGCTTTCGCTTCCTCCCCCAAATAAGGACACGGCACATCCGAGTAGGACAACAATCAAGATAATCACGACGGCAATCCAGCCGCCTGCGATTAAAGCGGAAATCAGAGCCTTTGTTCCTGCAATAATCGCCTTGACCGCAACTATAGTGGCTCTGACCGTAGCTTTTGTTGCTTCAGCGGTTGCCTTTGCGGTGGCTTTTGCCGCCTGTGCTGCCTTTTGGGCAGTTTTCGCAGAAGCCTTTGCCGCTGCATGTGCCGTTTTTACCGAGGTTTCCGTCGTTTTGATTGCCGCCTTAGAAGTTGCCTGTGCGGTTTTAATTCCCTTTTCGGTAGTCTTGACTGTTCCCTTAGCAGTTGTTTTCACCGCTTTTTCTGCATTTCGGGCTGTGCTCTTAATCATTTTTTGCCCCTGCTGTCGGGTCTTTATCAACTGCGATTTTGCTGTCTGAGAAACATCGGGGGCAGAGGAACGGCTTGCAGCCCCGTGACGGATCTGCAAGCCGTGTTGTTCTGACATATTCTGTGCTGCTTTCTGTTCTGCGGCTTTGACAGCCCGACTTTGCTTGAAATCGGTTATTTTATCTTTTGCCTTACCGATATTCTCCTGCGTTGTCTTGACTGCCTTTTGCCCCTGCTTATTGAACTGGTGGACACCTTCGTCCTTTGCACGGTCTGCTGCAAAAGAAATCCTGTCCGCAGCATATTCTGTGGCAGAGTTTTCATCAGCGTAATATCCCTGTTCCGCTTTTTCCTTTATCCCCACATAGGCAGACTTCATACGCTCACTGGCTATGGCGGCTTTATCTATGGTCTTTATCGTACCTTTGACCGCATCTCTGGTTTTTATATCAGCCATAGAAAACCTCCTTTCCCAGAGAATTTGCGTTCAAATCAGCCGACCTTTTTTGCCACTACAACGAGCCTGCCGTTCTGTGCGGAGTATTCGCAGGTGGAAAGGGTAATGAGCCTGTCGCCGTATCCAGCGGTCACACCTGTATCATACAAAGCAAGCTCCTTGCACTTCCCGATATAGGAATTAAAATCTTCCTCATTCTCCGCATCAACAAAGTCGTAGTATCGGAAGCCCTCAGAGCTGTACGCCACAGTCTTAAATACAGCGACGATTTCATACTCTGCCTGCTCTGTGAGGGTATCAAACTGAATAGTCTTGTGTTCCTCATAAAAGCTCTTGGACTTGTAATCCTCCAACGCTCCAAACATCTTGCCGCCCTTAATGTGATGACCGTAGATAACCAGATTGTCACTTTCAGCAATATCGCAATTCTCCTGCACATAAGGCGTTCCTAAATCGCTGTACTCTTTTTCAAAATTGTGCTTCAGATAAAAATTCGGATTGTTCCTGCTCTGCATCACAGGATAATTGATTGTCGTGCCGGCAATGGAAATCCAACCGACCATATCCTCATTCTGTAAATACAATTCCTGATACTTGGCAAGCACATCTTCCCCCTCGCTGACAGGGGCATCGTCTGGCACGGTTTCATCCGTGGGAGCCTGCTCTACCATCTCGGCAATCTCCTCAAAGGCTTCCGTCTGCTCGTCCACCTCTGCATAGTAATGATAAATGCGGAAGCCGCAAAAAGCCGCCGTACCTAACAGGCACACGGCGGCTACAACACAGATAATAGATTTATAATTCTTCATAGGCTTTTCCTTTCTTATCTTGAAATTTCCGTCTGTTTTCTGGGAGCAGGAAGCTCCCTGCAATATTCGGGGTATCTGACCTTGATACCCTCCATAAAGTAGGGAGCAAACTCACAGCAAAACAACTCCTCTGGCGTGAAATACCGTTCCCGCCCTTCCTCTGCATACCCGTTCCAAAGGTTAAAAGCAAGATGGCAGACCTTGACTGTTCCGCTTGTCTGCCAGCCGCCGTGCATACCCTCTGGCTCGATGCAGTCCTCCTTGAAATTGAACATCTGGTTGATGTTCGCCCTCGTTTCCGAAGCGATACCCATCACATAGAAAAATGCCCTGTGATAACAGTCGTTCACTCTGCATTTCATCATATTTTCCAGAAAGAAATCACGGTGAGCCGTATCACGGAATTTAATATCAGCCATAAAAGACCTCCTTTCTTAGACCTCACCGAACTTGGTCGTCATCAACTTGTAAAGCTCGGTATTGCGTGGGAACTTGTTTACAAACGGCACAAGGGAGCTGCCAACTTTGAGTAATCCCTGTCCTGCACCGACATTCGTGATATAACTCATCTGAAGGTCGGAGATATTAAGGAGCTTGGCAAGCTCAAGTCTGTCCGTAGATGCTTGGTTAAGCATAATGATAAATTCGCTGTTAGCAAGCATCGTCCTTGCCGTATGGCTCTGCAAAAGGTCGTCTACATTCTGCGTAATACCCGTACAGTACGCACCGTATTTACGCACACGCTTCCAGAGGGTAAAGAGGAAGTTTGCAGAGTATTCGTGCTGAAAGAGCAAATAGATTTCATCAATGAAAATAAAGGTATTTCTGCCTTTGGCTCTGTTCTGCGTGATACGATTTAAGATACTGTCAAGCACCACAAGCATACCGATAGGCTGTAACTGCTTACCCAAATCCAGAATGTCATAGCAGATAAGGCGGCTGTGGGTATCCACATTGGTATGCTTGGCAAAGGTGTTGAGAGAGCCATCTGTAAATAATTCGATAGCAAGGGCGATTTCCTGTGCTTCTGGTTCGTTCTGTTTAAGAAGTTCCTCACGGAAGTCCTGCAAGGTTGGCGGCGTTCCCATATAGTTGCCCTGCTGATAGTAGCGGTACACGCTTGCCGTACATCGGTCAATAATGGATTTCTGCTTTGCTCCCAAGTTCGTGCCGCCGATGAGCTGTTCGCAAAGGGATAAAATAAACTCCGATTTCAGAATGACAGGGTTTGCACCGTCACCGTAATCGGAGTTCATATCCATAGCATTGATGTGATTTTCACTTGTCGCAGAGATATGAATAACCTCTCCCTGCATTGCTTTAACAAGCGGGGAATATTCACGCTCTGGGTCAATGATGATTATATCGGCATTAGGGTCGGTCAGAATGATATTCGTCATTTCTTCCTTTGCAGTAAAGGATTTTCCTGCACCCGACACACCGAGAATAAAGGAATTGCCGTTAAGGAGCTGCCTGCGGTTGGCGATAATCATATTTTTGCTGATGACATTCTGACCGTAATACACACCATTTTCGTGGTAGATTTCCTGCACTCGGAACGGGATAAACACTGCAAGGCTCTCTGTTGTGAGGGTACGCAGGGCATCTATCTTCCGTACACCAAATGGCAGAGCTGTATTCAATCCGTCCATCTGCTGATATTTCAGCACCGCAAACTGGCACAAATGCTTTCTTGCGGTAGTCAAGAGAGCTTCTGTATCATTGTCGAGCTGCTCTTTGGTATCTGCCGTATGCACCATCGTCAGCACGGCAAACATCATTCTCTGGTCACGGGTCGTCAAATCGTCCAGAAATTCCTTGCTTTCCTTTCGCTGCTGTTCCAAGTCATAAGGAATAACGGCAGAAAAATTGTTGTTCTGGTTCTGCTTCCTCTGCCAATTCGTGATATTGGTTTCCACACCAAGCAGACGGTTTTCCACCTCCCGCACGGCTTCATCTGTGGGAACAGGGATAATGTCAACGGACAGCATCATATTCCTGTTCAGCTCACAAAGCTCCGCCACCATACTGTCCTTGATATATGCCGCATACTCTCTGAGAAAAATCACACGCCCATATCTGTCACCCATTCTGAAGCAGTCGCTCTCAAATTCAAAGGTATCGGGACAGATAAAATCCTTGAAATCATGACCTTTCCGCATCGTCTGGGTAATATCGAAGTGGAACGCTGTTTCTTCTCCTGTACGGTAGAAGTCGTGGAAGATACGCAGCTTGTCGCCTGCGTCCAGTTCCACACATTTCGACCCCAGACGGTTAAAGTGGGCGATAAGGTCAGCACCCACACGGGCGAAGTAGTTTCGGGCTTCCTCAATATTCTTCTTGCAGACGGATACGGTTACATACTTATCCTGTACGATGGAATTAGCCCCTGTCGCCTTATCCAGAAGCATTTTGTTATATTCCTTACGGTACTTATCCAGACCGTCATCAGCCATTGGGATTAAAATAGTCTGTTCAAAATCAGCTTTGTTCAAGCGACGGTTGTTGATAGTGATTTTCGTGGTCGCACCGCTGTCAAGGGAATTAAGAAGCTCCGAGTATTCAAGGAACATTGCTTCCTTATCCTCACGGCTTGCCACGGCATAGTTTATATCCTCAAATTTAAAGGTCTTTGCGTACTTGTTCCTGCCGACAAGGAATATGCCGTCATCCCAGATTGTCTTAATCGGGATAACATTCTGTACCGACTTCGGCACAACAAACTTTTCCCTGTCCTGCTTGAACAGATTTTTAAGAGTTCTCAGCATTGTTTACCTCCTTGCTGCGTTTCGCTTTTTTCTTTTTCGTTTTCTTTGGTTTCGGTGTCCTGCCTTTCTGCTTTTTCCGTACTGTCGGCAACCCTTTTTCATGGGCTTCAATGGTCGGCTTCATCGTTTCGTAATAGAGATTATCTGGCAGGAACATCAGCTTTTTCGGCATCAGAAATTCCGATTTAATCCACGCCCAGACAAACTGCTCTGCGGTCATACCGTTGTATTTGATAAAGCCCATAGCCGCAAAGGGGAATGCACCTAAGATACAAACCCAACTGAGGGTTTCCGTACCAAACCGTGGACGAAGAAGGAAATACAAACCCACCGCCACGCCGCAGGCAAGGACAGAAAAAATGAACTGTCTGAGGGACAGTCCAAAAAACATACTCTCCGTATAATTACGGATTTCCTTATTTATCTTTACTTCCAATCATAGCACCTCCCTTACAAGCCCATCATTTCTCTTACAACACGGTCTGCCATTTTGACCGCACCGACAAGGACGAGCATATTGAACACAAGCTCCCCGATATAGCTCCATACCATTGTAACCGCCGCAGCATCAGGATTGACCACAGGCGGAGAAGAAGCAAACAGGGAAAAGATAATGCAGGCAAGCACGATAACCGCACCTTCAAGACACACGGCGGCATAGCTCTTAATGAAGCTCTTGCCAACGCTCTGGCTCGGCTCTCCCGCAAAAGCGGAAAGGGGTACGGGTGCAATGGCAGTATAGATATACAGCTTGAAAAACCTGCCGTATACCGACATAATCATAATGAATGACAGCACCGTGATAAACAGCCCGCCTATCAGCGTGACCGCCCATAGCGGGATACTCTCAAAAAATCCGCAGTCTTCAACGGCTGTCACGATTTCCTGCGGCAACACCGTCTGCTGTGCCGAGCCAAATCCTGCAGCATTCATAATCGTGGAAATCATACCTTGCACAATCTTAAACAGTGCCATCATCAGTTCTAATCCATAGGTCACTGCACCTTTGGCAATGGCAAAGCGGATAAACAGTTTCAACGCCTGCTCTGGTCGCTTGACTTCTGCAAAATTTCCACAGGTTCTCATTACACCCACAACAAAGAACAGCACGAGCAGGGCAAGTCCGATAGCCTGCACTGCACCGTGAATATCCACGATGACATTCCATATCGTGCCGCCCTTAAAATTCTCTGGGGATTGAGTAATGAGCTGCCATATCTCGGCTAATTTCTCATTCCAAGTGTTTAGGGCGTTCTCTAAATTCTGTACCACCCAGTTATCAGACATTTGACCACCTCCTTGATGATATTAGATAACGGGAGCGAGTTCCGCACTCGGCGGATCTGCTCCCGTTATCTTTTTGTGTCAGTCTGTTATCTTAGCCTGTGATAAGAGTCAAGATTTCCTTTGCGAAGGTAATGACAACGCCGCCTGCAAGGGTCAAAAAGCCGTTAGCCCTCTGGGACGGGTCGTGGGATTTGAGGGAAAGACCAATCTGCACGATACCAAAGCCGAGCATAATCATACCAACAGCCCTCACCAGACCGAAAATGAAATCAGACAGATTGTTGACTACCTGAATGGGGTCATTGGCAGCAAAGGCGGTTACGGAAGTACCAAGCACAAATGTCATTGCCATAACAGCCATACAGTAATAGCGGAAGCCTTTCTTAACCTTTCCAGTCATCGGCAGCTTCGTGGTTTTCTTGTTCTCATTCTTCTTAAAAAGTTTCATAGGGTAAATCCTCCTTATAAATTGAATATTTCTTCCAAGTCCTCATCGGACAGAAGCTCATAGGAAGTGCTGACAGCTGTCACGCTCACGGCGTTATCTGGAATATCACTGTCAAACACAAGAGTTGCGACAGCCTGCGTAGGCTCTCCGTGGATATACGGCGGTTGCCCTCCGTCAGCCGTCAGCTTCACATTCGGGTGCTTCAAGATGTCATACTTGAAGTCCATAACGGGGCGTTCTCCACGCACAAAAAGAAGTGCGTATCGGTTATCAAGCATACGCACTTCGTCTGGGGTCATCAGCTCACGCCCCGAAATCTGATAATTTGTTGAATAGTTACCACTCCGCCCAGAGCTTTTCCCGTAGGTGTTGGTATCAATGGTTTCCTTGCCCAAAAGTTCTGACACATATTTGTGGGTGCTTTGCTCGTTGCCGCCCAAATACAGAAACTCATCGCAGTTGCCGACAATGCTTTCCCATTGCTTTTCAAAAAGGGCTTTGAGCTGTGCCAGATTTTGCAGGATAATGGATACCGATACCCCTCTGGAACGCATAACAGACAGGATTTTATCAAAGTCATCAGGCAATGAAACATTCGCAAATTCGTCCATTATAAAATGGCAATGCACAGGCAGGCTTCCGCCGTACTTGTGGTCTGCAAGATAAAAAAGCTGCTGAAAGAGCTGGGTATAAAGGATACTGACAAGGAAATTAAAGCTCGTGTCGTTGTCTGGTATCAGAGCGAACAGAGCGACCTTCTTTTCTCCCAGACTTGGCAGGTCAAGCTCATCGGTGGCGGTAAGCCCTGCAAGGCTCTCCAGATTGAATTTTTCAAGCCTTGCGGCAAGGGTTATCTGGATACTCTTTAAGGTCTTTGCACTACCAGAGTGGTAATCCCTGTAATACTTGAGGGCGATATGCTCTGGGTTTACCATTTCCAGACGGTCAAACAGCTCGTCCAGAGGGCTTACATAGCTGTCATCGTCCTCTCGGACTTCGCCTGCACGGAGCAGCTCCATAACCATCGGGAAATTCTGCTCGTCTGACGGTGCTTCATATTTCAGATAGAACACCAGAGCCAGAAGCAGCATACTTGCCGCCGTATCCCAGAACGGGTCTTGCGACTGTGAGCCTTTCGGCGTGGTCGCTTTAAACAAATTTGTTACCAACCTCTGAACATCGTTATCGTTCCGCAGATAGACAAAAGGATTGTAACAATGACTGCGGTGCATATTGATAAGGTCAAGTACACGCACCTCATAGCCTTTATTTTCCAACAGACCGCCGATGTCACGGACGATTTCGCCCTTTGGATCGAGTATTACAAAAGATGTGTTGCACTGCATAGCATTTGGCTTGCAGAAAAACCTCGTTTTTCCCGCACCAGAGCCACCGCAGACTAAAATATTCAGATTCCTGCGGTGCTTTTTCCCATCCAACCCGATACGGACATTCTGGGTCAAGAGCTTATTGGCTGACGGGTCTTTATCTCGGTACTTCTTATTCAAAGCACCTGCGTTGCCCCATTTCGCAGAGCCGTGTTCCTCACGCCTGCGGTAATTCCTGCGTGTAGAAAAATAAACGCCGATGCCCATAGCGTAGGCAAGTAAAAAAATAAGGACAGTCTTTACGCTGTCCTCACACATCGTTATTTCAAACGGATTGCCCATCGCCACAGGCAGACCTCGGATAATCTCTACAAGACCACCGCTGACATAGGGTGCTGTCAGTAGGGCGAGCCATACAACAGGAAGTATGCCGCAAACAGAAAGGATTAGGCTCGTTTTCTGGTCATCGTTCCTCATTGCACCTGCAATGCACGACCTTAACCTTTTTTGTCGGAGCGTGTGCCACCTTGCTTATCAGCTCGTCAACAGGCTCGGTGGGGCGTTCCTCCTGTAACTGCCTTGTACGCAGGGTGTTTAAGGCGTTGATGACGATATTCTTATCGTACTTATCAAGTGCGATATGGTATCGTTCCTCTCTCATAGTCTTCACCTCCGATTAGCGTTCCTGCTCTTTGTTCTTTGCAGACTTGTTCTTCTCCATACTCTTATACATATCGCTCTGGATTTCGCCCAGAACATCACGCATCGTGCCAAGCTCTCCCTTGAACGCCTGCGTATCCATTTCCGCATACTCTCTGGGAAGTCTGGAAAAGTCAAAACCTCTGGTATCCACACCGTAACGGGAGCTTACCATATAGGCAACGCAGAAGGATTTGAAATCGGAAGCATCACGGATCTCGTTGTACTTAAAATCATAGACCGCCGCCGACACTTCTTTTGCCATACTCACGAACAGCACTTCCTCGGAAAGCCCCTTCTTGACAAAAATGGTCTGCTGAGAGCTGTCATAATAGGCAGGCAGTTCAAGCTCACCGACAGGAACACAGGGTACAGGGCTTGCATCAATCAGAGCCGACACAAGCTCACGCATGGATTTCGGCTCCTGTTCCTGCTGCCTGTCCTTTGCCGAGGTTTCAGAAATGTCATAAACCACTTTGGCATTGTAGGAGACGCCCTTTGTCCCGTCCTCACGGGTGTATTCCTTGCTCGGCTCAAGAATAATGATTTTTTGTGCGTCCTTGTTCACATAGACACGGCTCGCTTTCCATTTGTTGTACTCTTTAAGCTGCGTTGCTTCGGGCATCTGTGCTGATACCAGAATAGCGTTAGCCACGGAGTAGCGGTCAAAGCGACCCTGCACATCAAGATACTGACGGAAGCTGTCGCCGCTTGCCATCATTTCAGAGCAGGTATTGTCAATCAACTCATAGGCTTCTTTCCGCTGTGCCTGCTTTGCGGCAGCCCATTCCTCTTTATCAAAAGGTCTGTTGCCGCCGCTGAATACATCGTAAATACTCATAGCTGTTTACCTCGTTTCTTTGGATTTTGGTTTCTTTTTCTTTCTCTGGGGCTGTTTATGCTCCGTTTTCCTGTTAGCACTTTTCGCCCTGTCGGAAGCTCCGCTTTTGTCCAGGGTGGAAGTGCCAATCTCTGCTTCCTGCTCCTTGCGGCTCTCCTTGATTTTCCGCAGTTCCTCTCTGACAGAAGGTTTCTCCTTAGTCATAGTAGCCCCCTCTGCGGACTTCTTTGGCTGCTCTGAGGTAGGCTCGGACTGAGGGGATTTTTCTGTCTTTGCCACCGAGGGGTTTGGGGCGTTTTCCTCCTTCTGGACAAGCTTGCCCATAAGCTCGTCAAGTAGCTTATCTTTCTCCGCCTTTTCCTGCACACCAATATCTGGCTCTGGCTGACCGTCCTTTGCATCTTTGCTTTTCTCGGCTTCCGTCACAATAGAAGCGGTATCCACCGAAGCAAGATTAAAGCGTTCCACGATACGGCTGATTTTCGATGCGTCTTCGGCACGGGCGATGACATCGACCTCCGCATTGGGGTCTTTGTTTTTCCTGTCTGTGAGGACGCAATAAAGCACACCGTATTTTTTCGCTTCCTGCGTGAACTTCTTTAAGTCGCCGCTTTTGACGGTAAAGACTTTCAGCTCCTTGCCAGAACGGAGCATACTCGTCAGTCTTGCTTTGCCTTTGGTTTTCTTTTCTTCTTTGAGAATGGAATACAACAGGATAGCGATGTTCTTCGCACCTGCACCTGTGATTTTGGCAGCGACCTCAAAGCCCTCCAAGCTCATTCGGACGATTTGTTCTGCCGCTTCGCCGCCTGTGTTCATTCTTCATCAGCTCCTTTCTTTGCTGTTCGTTTTCGTCTGCCCGTATCGTCTGCAATTTTTCCTTGAGGGTATCACTACGGGCGGCGATGCCCTCGCACAGTCTGACCTCCTTTCGGATAACTTTCAGCCGCCCCGAAATGACGGAAAGCTCTGCCTTGACTGCTTCCTTTTCTTCGCCGCTTATTCTGCGGGATTTGGAATAAAGCTCCTTTCGCTTCTGAAGCAGGGCAGACATCTCCGTTTCCAGAGAGCCTTTATATGAACAAAGCTGCTCCGCCGTATCAATGTGATTGCGGCAAAGCAGCCTTGTTTCCTGTGTGATGGCTTCCATCTTCATAAGGTCGTCCTTTAAGAGATAATGAAGCCGTGCATAATTTTGTTTTCTGCCTTTGGGCAGGATACCGAGCTTGTAGCAGTAATGGAGATACAGCCCACGCAAGCCGCCGATTTTCTTGGCGTTCTTCAATGAGCCTTTGACCCGATAGACCTTGACCTGCGGCTGTGGCTCTGAGAAGCTCTGGAATTTGACCGCATAGGAATTTTCGCTGATACGCTCCATAATCCTGTCATTGGTGTATTCCTCTCCGAACTTATAAAGCCGCTTAGGTCTTTGCCAGCCCTTGCCGATAATCGTCCAATACTTGCGGTTGGGGTCAAAGTTTATGCGGTAGCCCATTTCTGCCAACTGGCGGTCAAAGTCTTTCAGCGTAAATGATTTGCTGATAGCTTCATCCACCGCCTGTCTTGCAACATTATCCCTCGTGGGTCGCCCCTGCTTTTCGGCTTGGTAAAGGGCGTAGGGCTTTTTCTTGCCGTTTGGGTGTTCGATGACGGACAGGGCATACTCACGGCAAAGCTCATCGGAGCGCTGACGGAACAGCCGCAGATTTGCTTTGTTGTCGTGGTAGTGCATACCGTCAGCAAAAGAAACAGAGTTCACGACAAAGTGATTATGCAGGCAGTCGGTATTCAGATGGGTGGCAACGATGACTTGAAACCTGTCGCCCCACATTCGCTCGGCAAGTTTAACGCCGACCTCGTGTGCCTGCTCTGGCGTAACCTCACCGTGCTTGAAGCTCTGGAAGCCGTGATAGCAGACAATCTCACTCGTGTCGCTCCATTGGACTTTGGCAATCATCATTTCATCTCTGGCGGTGGTCGGGTCACAATTTACACCTGTGACAAAGAAACGCTGCTCGGTCTTATTCTTATTAGTAGCGTACTCCATTACATCGACCATCGCCTGCAGGTCGGCTTCGGTGTATTTGGGATTGGCGGTCTTTGCAGGATTTTCGGCATAGTCGATTGGATGGTCGAGCCTGCCACGCACATCCCATATCTCGCAGACCGCCATTACGATGACCTGCGTGGAAGCAGATACCTTTTGCGAATGTCAATCTGAAATTCGTGCCACTTCCTTGCTTCCTCACGGAGCATCGGGGTATCCACAAAGCCGAGGGCGTTTGCCTTAACCGCAAGCTGATTGATACGGTTGCCAATGGCGGACAGCTCACGCATCATTTTATAGAACTCTGGGTCGGGCTTTTCGCAGAGCTGATAGCCCCTTACCATTTCTCTTAAAAAGGCTTCTTTTGAGCGACCCGATTTCCGCACAAGCTCATTAAGGTATTCGGCTTCCTCCTCAGTCAGACGGAAAAGTATCTGCACATTTCTTTTTCGCATTGTCCACTTCCTTTCTCTCGGAAAGTCTGTTTATCTGCAAGCAGCACATACACGCAACGCCGAACAGACCGCCGAGCATTGTGCCGATAATGAAAAATAAGAACTCACTCATTCTTGAACTCCTTTCTGTTCTCACGGGGTATTAGGGGCTGACCCCTAACAAGCGAATTTGGCTAACCAAATTCAGTGCTTGGTAAGACTTAATCTTCGCACTCGTCCTCGTACACACATTCTCCGCATACGGGGCAGAAGTACGGACATTCCGAACAATCCTCATACTCAAGACAGGCGTCCTCGTCCTCATTGTCCTCGCAACCGTCCGTCAAAGACTCGGTAATGTCGGCTTCGCCGCAGACAAAATCGTCGTCGGTAAAGTCGATAAGGTCGGTATCGAAAAGGACGATTTCGGTCTTTTTCTTTGCTTCTTCGGGGCTGTCCGCATAGACGGAGATAGTCTTTTCATAGTGTCCTCGCAGGGTTACATCATACTTTTTCATTGGGTAAATTCCTCACTTTCGTTCTTAAAATTGATTTGGTTTGTTGGCTTTGGGGCAAATAATTCAGCGGACAATCAACGGGCATCACTCCTTTCACGGCTCGTCTTTTGCTGTTCCATACCTAAATAGGACAATAAAAAATCGTTGAAGTCCTTGCCGACAGGCGGAGGGTCATCAACGATTTCATAGTCTTTTTTGAGCAGTTCTTTCAATGCAGCGGTACAAAGCCGACCTGTTTTGTCATTGTCCAAATGCAAAATGATGGTCTTGATATGCGGATTTTCTTTCAAAAATGTGGTCAGAGCAATCGGCACTTTGCTGTCCTGTATCTCTTTCTTGGGCTGATACACGCCCGACAAAGAGAGCAGATTTTCTTTTCGGTAGTCCTTGCCCTCGCATTTGAGGTAGGTGGCATAGGACAATAAATCAATGGCGGCTTCAAACAAATGCACCGTGTCTGTCGGCTCTTTCGCCAACAGTCGGAACGAATACCGCTTATCGCTGCCCGATGCGTCCTGCTTAAAAGTGCTTCCGAGGGTACTGCGGCAGGCAGCATACTTGGGTGTTCCGCTTTCGTCTTTGCCAACAAAAACAGCGTTGTGGTACTCGGCACTCTCAAAAATCGTACAGTCCGCAACGCAGTCCTGTATGAGCTGATAGTCAATGCCACGCCCGAAAAGGTACTGTATCACTCTGTCGCAGTTCTTAAATCTGTTCGGTAGTAACAGCTCTTTCGGCTCGTCTTTCTTTGGAGCAGGGGGCGGCGGTATCCAATGACCGACCTCGCCTGTGAGCTGTTGCACGGCTTCCACAAAGGAATACTCCTTGACCTTGATGAGATAATCAAGGGCGGAAACGCCGCCGAAACCTCTCGACCACCAATACCATTTGCCGTTGGAAATCTTCAAGCTGTCGTGTTCTCTGGTACAGTAAACATTACCTGCCACACGCCTTAGATTACTCGGCTCATAGTGCTGCAAATAAGTCAGCAAGTCCATTTGCCGTGCCTGCTCAATCACGGCAGGGTCAAGCTGAACATAGGGTCTGTTGCTTCTCAATTGGTAAAATCACCTCCTTAAAATGGAAAAAGCCGAGGGATTTTCCTTTAAATGAAAATCTCTCGGCTATGTAAAACAGTATATAACCTTATTCAGTTGTAATTTCCTTAGCTATTTTCAAAGTCAAAAACTGCTCTTTTGCATTTTTAACAGCATCGAATTTATTATCCCATTCTTCACGAATTTTTGATTTTTCTAATACCTCTTGAAGTGTATAATCATCAAAATATTCGATTTCCTTTGAAGAATAGTATTCCTTGCAATAATGCGAATAAAGAGAAATTATTGCATCTTTGCATTCATCTGGCTCGCAATCGGGGTCGAAATTTTTTAATGCCCTTTCTAAATCATTGGACAAATAATGCAGGTCTGGGGGATAATCATAATAAACAATTTCTCCATCATATTCCATAGGAACGGGCTTGACTTCTATTTGATTTTTCTTCAGCTTGTACTCAAAATATGAAAATAATATAGCAGCTTTGACATAAATATCACTATAAGTGCTGACCTCTTTATAAGCAACCAAAAGCAACATCAATTTTTTTGCTTCATTCTTGCTCATATATCGTGTACTATACTCCTTGGAAATCTCGCATAATGAATTGTAATTTTGCCGAGTATATCCGTCTTTTAGCAATCTAACTATTGGATAGATAACTGACATTTTTAAGTTGTTCCTATTGCCTTTATGATAATAAACTGCTGAAATTATCAATGATACTATTCCCGATAACACAACGGTTATCATAGTAAAGCAGTTTGAATACCAATTTGTATCAAACCATTCTTTAAAGCTCATCTATTTTATTACCTCATTTCTTTTAATTTAGATTTTTTCGTGTCACCAATTATACCACAAAGACATATTATTTTCCACCTCTCGGCTATGTAAAAGACGGCATCAGCTTCACGCCAACGCCGCCTTTTTCTTCGGTCAGTCCGTTATAAAATTCCTGCTTTTTTGAGATACCCTACACTATCATAGCAACCACGAAAATAGACGGACTGCATTTCCAAGTCTGTGAGCTTGTTTTTCAGCTCCATTACCTCAATGAGAGCCGCACATTCTTCCTCGGTCAGCTCCGCAGATTTCTCCATATCAAACACGCCGAACACCTTTGGATATTTTTCATACAATTTCTTGATTTTGACTTGTACGGCACGGTATTCCTCGTTTTCTTTCGGGAGCTTCGCTATGACAGAGCTGAGATACTCATTAAAAATATTGCTGTGGACATCTACAAATGTTTCAAATCTGAACTCGCCAGACACCTTTACCACCTCCGCTGTTTGCTAATCTACACCTATTATAATGCCCAGATTTCCACAATACAAATGTGCAAACGGTGTTACCGTTCCAAATTCTTATTTTTTCTTTCGGGCGGCTCGTCGCCCTGTTCTGGCTCGGTATCAATGGCAGAGGGGTCTTTTTCGTCCAGATTCAGCTCGATGTTAAGGGCGTTCAGCCTGTCGGTTTTCTCTTTCAGCTCCTCCTCAAAGGCGAATGGCTTTTCCACCTCAACCTTTGCGTTTTCAAGCTGTGCGACAGTTTCCTCCTTTCTGGTCTTTGCGGCTTCAAGTTTGACAGGGAGCTTTGACAACTCATTCTCAATTCGGGTCAGATTTCCGAGAGCATCAGAGCCTAACTCAACCTTATGCCTGCACTTTCCGCAGAGGTTTAAGCAATAATGGGAATTGATTGTGTCATAATAAACCTCCAACTGAAAGCCACGGTAGCTGCCGATTTCAGTCGGCTGTGACAGCGGATGCTCCTTACAAATAGCAAGCAGCATTTGTCCTGCATCGGCTTTTTCGGTGTAGGTCACGCCCTGCAAGGTCATCGGGCAGAACTTATCCTCGCCCTGCGGCTTGTGCTGTTCAGCAAGTGCGGTATCTGCTTCATAGCCTGTAATGCGTTCCTCATACTCCTTAATCAGCTTTGGGAATTGCTGTAAGATTCTGTCCTCAAGGTCGTAATGCTCGGACAGATAGCTCTGTTTCAGCACTCGGAGCTTCGATACCTGTATATCCAAGTCCATTTTTTCCTTGAAACGCTCATCGCCTGTGGCAAGCATTTTAACCTCTGCAAAGGATAAAGCAACCTCGTCCACATCTTCGGCAGAACGGACAGGGCTTTTGCTCGTCATTATCTGGCTGATAAATTTCTGCTTGCTCTCCACTAACTGATAGAGATATGCGTCAAAGGTCTGCTCTGTAACATAGCGGTAAACCTCAACCTCTAGGAACATATTGCCTTGCCTTTCGATACGCCCCTGTCTTTGTTCAAGGTCAGAGGGTCGCCACGGACAATCCAAATTGTGAATGGCGATAAGGCGGTCTTGGACATTTGTGCCTGCTCCCATTTTCGGGGTAGAGCCGAGTAACACACGGACTTCGCCGCTTCGTACCTTTGCAAACAGCTCCTTTTTCTGTGCGTCCGTGGTCGCTTCGTGGATAAATCGTACCTGTTCGGCAGGAATACCTCGCTCGGTGAGCTTCCCCCGAATATCATCATAAATATTAAAGCTGCCGTCATTTTTCGGAGTGGAGAGGTCGCAGAACACAAGCTGCGTTGCTTTCGTGTCGGCGTGTTCCTCCAAGATACGATAGACATTATCCACGCAGGCATTGACCTTGCTGTCGGGGTCATCGGGCAGCATCGGGTCAATCATTCTCTGGTCGAGTGCAAGTTTTCGCCCGTCATTCGTGATTTTGAGCATATTGTCGATGTTCGGCTCAACAGCTCTGGCACGGACTTTCTCGGCTCGCTTGGCAAGGTTGGCGACCATTTCTGTCTGTATCTCGCTCGGCTTGGTCTTGATATTGTGGTAATTGACCTTTGGAACGGGGAGCTTCAACATATCGGCGGTTTGAATGTCCGCAACCTCTCGGAACATCTGCATAAGCTCTGGCAGGTTATAAAATTTTGCAAATCTCGTCTTAGCACGGTAGTTCGTACCCTCGGGAACGAGTTTGTCAAGATGATTTTTGTAAGTTTTCTAAATTCAAATATTTATCCGCTGAAAAATCTCCCAACATCTCGTGTCTGCATATTTCTTGAAACACCGTATTCAAAGGCTTCTTCGCACTTTCCGATTGCTTCACATTGACAATAAAAGTTGTTTTGCCTATTCGTGTTGTATAAGATAAAGTGTTTTCTTTCATATAGTCCGTTTCTCCTTTTCATAAATTGACTGTGGGGCATTCCGTTTGGAACACCCCACAAATACAGCCTGTTTCATCGGAACATATCAAGAAGTCATTAAGTCGTGAGTATAATGGAAATGGTTATCTTTCCATACCACGCTTGTTTCTTCGTGCCTTAATACGCTCTTGTCTTTCTTTTTCCCTTGCTTCTTTTTCGGCTCGTTCCTGTGCTTCCTTAAAAGAAAAAAGTTGCTTCACTTTTTCGGTAAAAAGTTTGGCAACTTCGGGGAAATGTTCCAACGCTTCAAGAAAAGGTTTGCACTTTTCTTTCAGTTCGTTGTATTTAGTTTTCATTCTCTCCAATGCGTTTGCACTGTCAAAATATTTCTGTCGGTAATAATTCGCACTCTGCTCTAACTTATTGATTTCCGCACGACCGGTAATTCCCTCTTTGGCAAGGGCAGTAAGCTCAGAATAATCCTCTTTGGAGATTGCCATTTTACCTGTGATTGTTTTCTGCCCCATACCGTCAATCTCGTTTAAGGTTTTAGAGATATGACGGGCAGGCTCATACTTGACTTGCTCTTTCTGAATACGCTTCTGCAACTTCTCCAATCGCTCTTTGTCCTGTTGGATTTGATATTGCAGGGAAGTCAAATGCTCTGCTGTACTTCCGTATTCGCCACGCTGAAAGCCTTTGAACCCTTGTTCCGTCATATAGTGAAACAGTTCATCTTGCAGTATGCTGTACGAAGCACGAAACATCGGCTTGCCGTTCTTCCTAAGAAGCGGATTTCCTTTTTCATCGGTCAGCGGAATATCCGATTTCCATTTCTTTGAATGGCTAATCTGATTAACCACTTCCTTGACTGTTCCTCGCAGTTTTTCGTCTTTGCAACGCTTACTCCATAGGATTTCTTTCTCCACCACTGGCAGAACCATAGCGTGAAGATGATAGTGGTAAACCTCTTTTCCCAGTTCTTCGCTTGCGGCTACATTGATTTCATCAGCGTGCATTACCGCCGATATAACATTGTCCGCACCGAATTTTTCTTCAATAAAATGATAGGCTTCTTCATAAAACTGCTTTGCGTATTCATAGCCACCGTTACGCTCGAAGTACATCGTGTTCACATCAATCACAATCTCATTAAAGAGTGTTGCGTCTTTCCTCAGTCCACGAAGCGACACCTGACCGTCTGTTTCCATCTGCTTTAACTGCTCCATATAGGTCGGGGCAGTCGGCTTTTTGAAATGCACATTAAAGGGGATTCGCTCCACAATCACATTCATATTTTCATAGGTTTCATTCTTGCGTTCGTTGTGCCTTTCCGCCTTACTCACATCAGAAGCGGTGTATTGTTTTACCCTTGCACAACTCATATCTGCCTTGTTGCCTTTTGCCATTTTGCTCTCCTTTCTCAGCAGGGGGCGAAGCCATTACACAACATTCTTTGAATGTGTGTAACCCACTATGACACTTTCAGACTTCGTCTGCAAAGATGTCGTGGGCAAGGGAGTTCCCCCTTGACCTCCTTAGATACCTCCATCATAAAAACAGACTGTCCTCCTATCAGACAGCCGGCTTTTATTCTCTCGGTATATCGCCCATCGGCAAAGACCAGTACCACAGAAAGCCTCGTTTTCTTGAGACAACGCCTGCTTTCTTCTTTGCCTTTTTGATGGTCGATTTCTTGAACCCTGCGGCTTCAAGTCTTTCTTCGCAATCCGAAGAAAGCATTTCTCCGTCTTTCAGAATTTCCAAAAGAAATTCTTTCGCCTTGATTTCCTTTTCGTTCGGTCTGCCCATTTTAGGAGCAAGGGACTGGAACGCTTCTTCTGCTGTCATTTCCATTTCAGAGATAAAGTCCACGCCCTTTTCTGCCACCTCAAAGAGAATTGCCGAGCCTGTCGGGGCAAGGTTAGATTTCACTTGCACCATATATCGTTCCGCTGGTGCTTCTTTGTTCGGTGTGCGTGTGATTGCAAGAATACTTCTTGCAGCACCCGCAATATCAATAGAACCGTTGGTACGATAAAGAGGGTTGGTATCTCTCATCTTGTTCATATGAGCGATAATCACAATGGCACAGCCAGTATTCTTTGCAACCGCAATCAGATGATTAAACTCTGCTCGTGTTTCGTTGGCATTGTTCATTGAGCAGTTCTCTCCGATATAGGAACTCATCGGGTCAAGAATTAAAAGTTTTGCGTGGTACTTTTCGATTGCTTCAGCAATACGGTTATCCCCAAAGGATAAAGATTTTTCATCTTCCTTGATGAAGATAAGGTTTTCTCCGTTCCCACCGGCAGAATTAAAACGGGGTACTACCGTATCGTCTGCATCATCTTCCGTTGTCTGATAGATGATAGTCATAGGCTCTGTTTCTTCATCGGTAAAGGGGAGAGGCTCTCCCTTAGAGAGCAGGGCGGCAACGGAAAGCATTAACTTGCTTTTTCCATCGCCCGGATCGCCCTGCAACAGCGTAACCTTGCCGAACGGAATATACGGATACCACAGCCATTTCACTTCTTTCGGCTCGATTTCACTTGCCTTTACAACTTCAAGAGGTACATTTACATTCATCTCATTTTCCATTTTCATCATTGTTCTTCGTTCTCCTTTTCGATAAATACTTCGGGCAGAGCACCACGATACAGCGAAAACTCTGCTTGCAGTCATTACTGCATTTTCTGCAAAGTTCGTTGTAGGTAATGCGATTTCTTTCATTCAGAAACAACGCCCACTCTTGTTTCCGTTTCTTACTCATTCTCGGCATATCAATCCTCCTTTCCGTCTGAAAATAAAAAAACCACAGGAAAGATACTCAGAGCCTTGTTTCTGTCATTTCTCGGGGCGAAAATCGGGCAAAATTGCCTTTATAAGCCTTTCAAAAAATCACGCAAGGTATTTGTACTAACCTGTGGTTATGTATGAAATTGTAGGGTTTGGGGCAACAAAAAACACCGTATTTCTACGATGTTTTCTGCGTTCTAATAGATTGTTGATTATCTGCATAAAACTGAAAGTTTCACTTTTATTATTGTTTCTTGTTTGAAACTATACTGCCGATTACCTGAACAATTAGAGCCATTCCTAAACCAACTACGCCGCCTGCTAAAATAATCATAATAATTTCATCATAATTAAATCGGTTTGCAGCAAAAGACCATATTCCTGCTATGGTTGCAAATATTAAAACAAACCCTAAGTACAACGTCTTAACAGTCTTTCTATTCGTTGTTGATACTGGTTCTATTCCTTTAAGAATATAATCCGTTGTGACTTCAAAAAGTTCGCTCATAGCGATTACTTTTTCTAAATCGGGTGTGCTTTGTTCACTTTCCCATTTTGATACAGCCTGTCTTGATACACCAACCTTATCAGCAAGTTCCTCCTGCGAATATCCTTTTTGTTTTCGTAAATATTGTATTCTATCTGCTATATTCATTGTCAGTTCTCCTTTCCTTTTGACAAAATCATAGCATTTTTTATAGTTGCATTACCACCACCTATGCTTGGAAATGTGTCAACCAACGGTTTCAATCAAGTTTTTCAGTTCAAAAATGTATTAAGAAATTCGGAAAATTCAAAGTTTCCTTTGCTTAAAAAATCCCTTTATTGTATTTAATTTGTCCATACAACATAAAGCCTAATCCGACAATAACTGCTGGAAGAATAATAAATCCCATAGTCTCTTCACTCCAAAATGAAACTATAAAACCTAACACCAAAGATATTCCGATAATCAGTGTTCCTGTTCCAACGGCTTTTCCATACTTTGGTATATCTTCTTCTTTTACTTTTCGCCTATTGTAAGAATGAATTGTACTGATATTGCCTTTGATATTTACAATTCCTATAACAGATATGAACACTCCTAAAATCAACAACATAATGTTCTCCATAATTACCTCCTAAAAATAGAACAGTTCTTCAAATTTCTTGTCTAAAGCAATACATAAAATCAATGCCAACTTTGCTGTTGGGTTGAACTGTCCAGTTTCAATAGAACTAATGGTATTTCTTGAAACTCCTACCATTTCTGCAAGCTGGGTTTGAGAAAGATTTGCCGCTGTACGAACTTCCTTTAAGTGATTTTTCAAATGTAATTGCTCTTTCATATGCTCACCTCTAAAATTTGGCGAACAAATCCAACAAATGCCAAAACGGAAAGAATGAAAAACATACTGGTCAATAGCAAATCACTCTTTCGTTTCATTTTGATAAAACGAACTAACCATTGTGTCGCAAGAATACTGAAATATATAACCCAAGGACTGTAAATCATAGTATGGGCAATCATAGAAGATAGCAAAGAAAGCAGACAACACACCAAAGCCCCCACTCTACTTGCGTGACTTCCTGCCAGATATAGCACTTCCATTTCCGCCAAGTCTTTATTTTGATGTTCTTTTCTACTTGCGTTTAAGATTTCTTCCTTTTTCATATGAATACCTCCGTTCCAAGTTTTCTTTGCACACCTTAATTATACTAATACCAAGTTTTCTTGTCAATAGTGTTCACACAAAAGTTACAAACAATGTAGGAGAATGGCATATCGGAAATGAAGTATATGGCTGTTTGCATTATACTTTTCCGCCACTTCCATTACACTCGCAACTTAATGACTTCTTGAATACTTCCCGAAAAAGAAAACTGCCATCAGTAAAGACAGCAGTTCCTTTTCGGCTGGTATGCTATTAGGAATACACAATATCGTTCAATACAATCTCATCTGCACAGGCTCGGATATTGTTCATCAATCCGACCCATCTCATCATATCCTCCGCTTTCAGTTGTTCCGTCACACCTTGTTTTTTTGCCATTCCCTTTATTAGATACTCCGCCATATTACACGCCAAAGTATCAATATCAGCAAGGTGTTCATACAACTTACCGCTTGTAAGCAGATTAAAATATAAGGCTTTCTTGTGTTCCCTTAAATATCTTTCCCTCATTCTTCCGTATTTCGTGAGAACAGGGGGTTGTTCTATCGTCAAGCAGGGATAGTAATAATCTCCGATGAGTTCGTACTGGATACCAGTTCTTTCGTCTGTAATAAATCTTTGCATTCTGATTTCTCCTTTTGCTTCTTGTGATAAAATTCCAAAGATTTCTCGTTGTGATTTTGCTTTTGACATTCTTCGGAACAGAATTTCTGTTGACTGTGTGTAGGCCAGTAGGTACTGCCACACACAGCACATACACGCTGACGATAATAATGATTTCCTTTTTCTGCTTCTCTGTCGGCTTTTGTCTTATCCTGCCTTGCCTGATAGCAACAATCCTTTGAACAGAATATCTGTCGGTTACTTGTAGGCACAAACTCTTTTTGACAGTGAGGACATATCTTTGTTTTGACGATTTCTCCACCGTTTTCAGCGAGTTTTTTTGCCTTTCGCTTCTCTCGGTATGCTTTTTCACGCTCACGCTGTTTTGCCAGTCGTTCCATTTCAATCTGTTCTTCCTGTGCCTTGATTTCAGCAAGTTCTTCTTCTGTATAGGCAATATCGACCTGCCCGACATAGTTGAAATAAATATCAACCTTTTGTGTCCTTGCTTTTCCCACACCCTCTGCTTCATAAACCACAATCTTGTCAATGAGTTCGGCAAACATCAAATCGGAAATTTCTGTCGGCTCTTTGCACTTGCGTATCAAAGAAATGAAATGCTTAATATCCACCGTATTTGCCTTTTCTTCGGTCAGTTCCTGTTGCATTGCTTCAATCTTCGTTTCCAATTCAGCCTGTTCATCATCATACTGCTTCATCAGTTGTTTGTACTGTCTTTCGGGCAGTAACCCCGAAACAAGATTTTCATACAAACCACGAATAAGTTTGGATAGTTCATCGTATCGCTTTTGAAAACGGTGCAGTTCCGATTTATTCTGCTTTGGCTTTTCTGTCTGCTTTTCATTCCAAAGTGCTTGAAGTTCCTTTGCAAAGGCTTCTTCGTCATTCAGAACAAATTTTGATAATCGTTTTACAGCCGATAATATCAAGGCTTCAACATTATCAGCACTAATCGAATGGGCAGTACAAGAGTTTACTTTGCTTGCATACCCACCGCAACGGTAAGAATACTGCACCGAACGGTCTTTTTTACTGTAATGCGTTTGCAGGGTCATTCTTCTGCCACAATCCGCACAATACAGATAACCGCTTAAACGATTGCTATGCGTACCTTTTGCCGCTGTTCTGTTCGCTCGTTTCTTTCGCTTCTGAACGCTGTCCCAAAGTTCCTGCGAGATGATAGGCTCGTGTGTATTATAAAATACATACTGTTCATCTTCATCGGTATTCTTCCTTTTGTGCAGCTTGAAATTGGTGCTGACAGACTTACGCAAAACCGTATGACCGAGATATTCCTGTCTGCTCAAAATCGCCCTTATGGTTGACATTCCCCAAGTATATGGGTCTGAAAACTTCGTACCGTTATACTGCTCGGGGTGATACTCCTTTGCGTGTGCTGCCGGAATTAAAACCTTTTCTTCGGTAAGCAATTCAGCGATTGCTCTCGGACTTTTGCCCTCGTTGGCAAGCAGAAAGATACGCTTTACCACCCCAGAAGCCACAGGGTCAACGACAAGCGTTTGTTTGTCGGTTGCTAATCGGTTATATCCATAGGGGATTGAACCGCTACAACGCTTTCCGTCTTTCATACGGGCATCAAACACAGCCTTGATTTTATTGCTTGTGTCTTTGGCATACCACTCGTTCATAATATTCAAAAACGGGGCAAAGTCATTATCCGAAGCATTATTACTGTCAATGCTGTTGTTTATTGCAAGAAAACGGACATCTTTCTGCGGAAACAGAACTTCCGTATAAAAGCCGACTTGCAGATAGTTTCGCCCCAATCGGCTCATATCCTTAACGATAATCGTTGCGACATTTCCTGCTTCTACTTCTTTAATCAACTCTTGAAAACTCGGACGATTGAAATTCACACCCGAAAAACCATCGTCAGTAAAATGGCAAATATTCGTGAACCCATTTCTGCGAGCATAATCTTCCAAGTATTTCTTTTGGTTGGTGATTGAATTTGACTCACCATTGAGGTCATCATCTCGTGATAAACGCTCATAGAGTGCTGTAATCTTTGAAGTCCTTGACATTCTCTTATCCTCCTTTCTTTATGTAATCTGTTTTGGTATTAAAAGTATTACTCCCTCTACCAATAGGAGAAAATAGGGATACAAAGCGGAACTGTTTTTCAAAGAATCAAAAAAATATTTTTTGAAATTCTGCAACCGACTTTGATAACCTATTTTCAATTTAGGAACGCATTATTTATCGTCCTACTAAAGTATAGCCCTCTGGAGCAAGCTCCAGAGCCGTGACCGTTTCTCCAAAAGTCGAAGCCCAACTGTCAAAATGCTGCAAGCCGTTCTGCATCAGCGTGTCGTACTGCAAGTACCTTTGAACAGAATACAGCTCCACCATTGAGTTTGAAACAGGCGTCCCCGTTGCAAATATCGTACCTCGGTTGCCTGTGATTTCGTCCAGATAGCGACATTTCATAAATAAGTCGGAGCTTTTCTGTGCTTCGGTCTGAGCAATACCGCCGACATTTCTCATCTTGGTGTAGAGGTACAAGTTTTTATAAAAATGGCTCTCGTCAATGAACAGGCGGTCAACGCCCAATTCCTCAAAGTCAATCACGCTGTCCTTACGCTTGGTGTCGTTGAGCCTGTCGAGCTTCGCTTGGATAGACTTTCTGGTTTTCATTAACTGCTTGACCGTAAACTGTTCACCGTGGGATTTTTGAATATCGTCAATACCACGCTCAATATCGTCAAGCTGTTCTTGGAGCATATTGTACTGCCGTTCAAGGCTCATCGGTATTTTTTCAAACTGACTATGCCCGATGATGACCGCATCGTAATCGCCTGTGGCAATTCTGCCGCAGAACTTTTTACGGTTGGCGGTTTCAAAATCCTGCTTTCTTGCCACTAAAATGTTGGCACTCGGATACAATCGCAGATACTCGGAAGCCCATTGACAGACAAGGTGGTTTGGTACAACAAACATAGATTTTTGGCAGAGTCCGAGTCGCTTGCTTTCTTGTGCTGCGGCGACCATTTCAAAGGTTTTGCCTGCACCGACCTTGTGTGCAAGGAGCGTGTTGCCGCCGTAAAGGATATGGGCAATCGCATTGACTTGGTGAGGTCGGAGCGTGATTTCTGGGCTGATACCGCCGAAAGTGATATGACTGCCGTCATACTCACGGGGTCGGACAGAGTTAAAAGTATCGTTGTAGGAACGGACAAGACGGTTTCTGCGTTCTGGGTCTTTCCATATCCAATCTTGAAACGCCTGCTTGATTACTTCCTGCTTTGCCTGTGCTGCCGTGGTTTCCTTATGGTTAAATACCGCTTTTCGGTTGCCGTGTTCGTCCAGAACATAGTCAAAGATACGCACATCACGCAGATTCAGCGTGTCCTCGATAATACGATAGGCGGAAGCCCTCTTTGTACCGTAGGTGCTGTCCGCCTTGACATTTCCGTAATCGGAACTCTTATTCTCTATAAACCAGTCGCCGTTTATCGCCGTATAGCGTACCCTGATTCTGCCTGCCGCATAGCTCGATGGGGTCAGCAGCTCTATAACAAACCGCTGAATATCCTCCTGCGGTATCCAAGTAGCACCAAGCCGCACGGAGATTTCGCCCGCACTCAAATCCTTTGGAATAACCTTTTTGAGTGCTTCGGCGTTGATTATAAGTTCTGGGTCTGTCTTTGCCGCCGTTTCTGCAATCACAAGTTTATTGCGGACATTGCCAGACAGGTATTCGTCTGCGGTCACATATTTTGCAGGCTCGGATTGGGGTATTTTAAAGATAACGCCCTGTAAATCACGGATTAGCTCCGCCTGTTCCTTGCCTGTCAGCTTCGCCATAAACGGCAAATCCACACAGGCTTTTTCTCCGATGGAGATTGCAAGGGCTTCGCTTGCCGTTTCCACGGAAGTCACGGCACGGTGGGGCTTGATAGTCCTCTTGGAGAACATATCGGCTTTCCGTTTGAAATTGCCCTCGTCGTCAAGCACCTCCAGAGAGCATAAAAGGAAGTAGCTCTCGTCCGAAGCAAACGCCAGATAGTTCCCTCGGCTGTTGATTAGACCGTACTTTGCTGTGTAGGCGTCGTACAGACGGTTAAGGTTTTCCTGCTCGGTGCGTATGAGTTCCTCTGGATAGTCCTCGGTCTGGTATGCTATGAGCTTCCGCACACAATCCCTAATTTCCACCAAGCCCTTAACACGGCTCTCGGCGGTCATTGAAAGATTGGCAGGTGTCATCACATCGTTTTCACGGAAATAGACCTTGCCGTTTACCAGAGTGTAAGAAAAGTTTTTAACGCTGGGGTCGGCAGGAATAACCTCGTCCTGCTCGTCGGAGATTTCGTCAATCTCATACTCGGGGATTTCTCCGTTAATGTTCTGCACGGCTTCGTGAAGCAGCTCGGCAAGAGGAATATCCTTTTTTGCTTTACAGGCTGCGTCCATTTTGCCGAAGCGTGTGCTTTCCATTACCATATTGCCAAGCACCATTTCGGGGTGTTCGACAAAATAGCTGTTCATCGTAACGCCGTTTTCGTCCGTATCAAGGTGTACCCAATCTGACTCGATGTCGATTACTCGGTCACGCTTCTGCAAAATGAGAATATCACTTGTGACCTCTGTGCCTGCGTTTGCTCTGAAGGTGTTGTCGGGCAGACGGATTGCTCCTAACAGCTCTGCTCTCTGGGCGATATATTTCCGCACCTCTGGGCTTGCTTTATCCATCGTACCCTTAGAGGTAATGAACATCACCACGCCGCCGGCACGGACTTTATCCAATGCCTTTGCAAAAAAGAAATCGTGTATGAGGAATTTTTGGGCGTTGTATCGGCTGTCGTTTACCTTAAAATCGCCAAACGGCACATTGCCAAGCACCACATCGAAGTGGTCATCTGGGAGCTTTGTTTTTTCAAAGCCCTCAATGGCGATATTCGCTTTCTGGTAGAGCTGCTTTGCAATCCTGCCTGTCAATGAGTCGATTTCTACACCGTGGAGCTTTGATTTTGCCATACTGTCGGGAAGCAGACCAAAGAAATTGCCTGTACCGCAGGACGGCTCCAAGATGTTGCCCTCGGAAAAGCCCAGACGGTCAAGTGCTTCATACATTGCCTTGATAACAACAGGCGGCGTATAAAAGGCAGTCAGCGTGGACTCTTTTGCGGCACGGTATTCCTCTGGGGAGAGAGTCACATACAGCTCCTTAAATTCATTTGCCCAAGCCGCATTGTTTTCATCAAACGCCATAGACAGACCGCCCCAACCCACATATCCTGCAAGTATTTTCTGTTCTTCGGGTGTGGCAAGACGGTTTTCGATTTCAAGGTCGTGCAAGAGATTGACCGCCGCCATATTCGCCTTGAACTTTTCCTTTGCTCCGCCAATGCCCAAAGTATCCTCGGTAATGCGGTAGTTGTTGCGGTCTGCGGTAACGGCAGGGGCTTTTTCTTTTTCGGGAAGCGGCTCTGCCTGTTCCTGTGCGTCTAACCATTCACGGACACGGGTAATCTTCTCCACACGGTTAATCGGGAAGCCTACCTCGTTCTGGAATGTGATGTCACGCATAGAAACATCACCGCTGATTTTACCAACGCTTTCAATGACATAACGGCGATTATCAAGCGTGATTTCCTTGCCGATGAGGTCAGAATTGTCCTGCTCTGGGGCAGGCTCTACGCCTTGCTTTGCCCGTTCCGCATACAGCCATTCCTCGGCTTCCTTATCTGCCACGGTCTTTCTGACTTTCAAAAGTCCTGCTTCGGCTTGCTCCTCGGTAGGATAAGTCAACAATTTGCCGTAATCATCGGCATAGTATTCCTCTCGAATGTTATCCCAGATAGCGTAGGCATCTTCGGGGTCGGGAAACGCATCGGAAGTCATTGTAACCTCAAAGCGTTCCTCTGGCGGCTCGGTTTCGCTTTCCGCAGCAACCTGTTCAGCGTATGCAATCATCTCGTCAACGGACGATTTTTCTTCGGGTACTCTAAACCAGTCGCTTTCGGTAGCCATAATCTCGGCAAGGAGCGTTTCATCCTCTTTCGTTAGCTCGGTGTGCTGCTCCAGATAGGGAATGAACTTCTCACGCCCGAAACACAAACTCTCCATCTTCTCTCGGTAGTAGTCCTCGCCCTGCTTTTTCCACTCTGGGATAAAAGGGCAGTTCGGGGATAGGCAGTAATCATAGTAATTTTTGATATGGGCAATCAAATCGCCCTCACCGTCGCCAATGTCAAACCGTCCGTCATAGTGGATGTCCTCTCCGTCAACAACAGCGGAAATCTCAAAATCGGTCTTGTGATACCAACCGATATTTTTATCGCCCTCACGCTCACGGTGCTGTTTTTCATCCAAAACGCCGAGGAGCTTGTTTCCAAGAGCAAAGCTCAAATTGGTAAAGCGGTCATTGAACTCCTTATCATAAAAGGCAGGGTGTTCCGAAAAGCTGATAGAAAAATCCAAGCTGTCGGGCTTTTCCTCGGATAGTGTTTCTGTTTTATGCTTCTCGGTAACAACCACTTTCAAATGGTCGTTTGCGGAGTTTTCTTTCAGCTTTTCTTCAAGGTCGCCACGACTAAACTCTTTACCGAACAGAGGAAACTCGACATTTTGCAGAGAAACGCTATCCTCGGAAATTGTCATTATCTCATACTGATACGCATCAATATACACCACATCGCCCTCGTGATAGAGGTAGTGCAGAGGATGCAGCTCTAAAAGCTCCTGTCCGAAGCTCCACGCATTACTGCGGCTGAAAACATCACTTGTTTTCCATTGTATGGATTTCAAAAAATCAATGAGCTGTTGAACGGTGGCAGGGTCAGACAAATGCTGCTCCATTTGCTCGGCAGTTACATTTTCAAGGTCTATGCGTTCCACATTGGCAAGCAAGTCTTTCTCATATCTATCCAAGTCACGAATGAAATCGGACAAACGCAAAGCAAGGGTATCTCGTTTATCAGCAGGGGGCAAATCACGCTTTGAGTCAATAAAGACCTGTCGCCGTATCTTCCTTTGGGTGTCAATCTCATATTGCGGAGCTTCGACCTTTTCCAGATAGTCGGCGTAATGTTCTTCCTCCTTTGGATTGAGATAGCATTTATTCTTCACTATCAACTCACGCAAGCGTTTTTCAACCTTTGACCAAGGGAGAAGTACATCGGGTTCGGTATATGAACCGTGCTTTTCTATGGCAATACCTTTTCCACTAAACCAAGCACCGCCCTGTGTACCGTCTGGATAGAAATGCGTACCGCCGCCGATACCATATTCCTTTTTAAGAAATTCAATATTTTTCTTGCTATCCTCGTGCTTCCAGAACTGACGATAAATACGGTACTTGCCGTCTTGAAAACCGCTTCCCTTTACCAGAACAGAGTCAATATCCTCCTGTGAAACGGAAAAAGCAGAGGACTTTTCTTCCTCTGCTTCAACCATCATTTCAATCTGTTCATCCACTGTGGGGAGATTGGCTCTGACCTCATCTTCGTTGGCAATGCTTACTTGTAAATCAGTTCGGTCAAGATGACCTCCTCCGCTTGACTGCGGATATTGTTCATCATTCCTACCCACTGCATCGGTGCTTTCTCTTTCAGCTCCTCCGTCACGCCCTGTTCCTCGGAGAGCTGCTTCGTCAGAAGCTCCAATCTCTGGAGTGCGGTCTGTTCGGTCTGGTAGAGATGTTCGTTCAATTTGCCCGATGTCAGCAGATTGAGATAAGTCACTCGCTTGTTCTGCTCCAGATAATTCCTGTGCATCATAGCGTATCTGCCAAGCTGAAGTTCTGGCTCTGTCGGTAATGTTAGGTCGGGAATAAGGTAATCCCCCTGTTTCGTGTAAGTGATTTCGCTCATTATCGTTGCTCCTTTCGGGTTGTTTTCTGCCCTTATCATACTGATTTCGGACTGTTGATGCAAAGGTGCGATTTTGGTTTTTCTCTGCAATTTGCACATTTCGGACGGTCTGGGAAATCTCTCGGAGTACCATTTCGGAAATATCGCTTGTGGCAAGTCCGATAGCGTTTATCGTGGCAGGGGTATTAAAATTGATAATGTCCGAAAAATCTTCGGTTTCAAAATACTCTCCTGTATCCAGACCGCAACGGCTCATCAGCATAAAAGCTACGCTGTTCACCGCAAGCCGCTTATAGATAACATCAACATTGAAGTCGTCAAGTTCCTCTAAAAAGCTGTCCTTCGTACACTCTTTAAGCTGTGCCAGATAATCGGGCAAATTGTCCTCAACGGCGTTTTTAGCGGTCTGCATAAGAGCTTCGTCCAAATCGTTACCCTCTAAATCTCTAAACCTGTCGGAGAGCCGTTCAATGACCGCCTGCTCGTATCGCTCATTCATCTGCCATATCGGAACAGGGCGGCTGTTATAATATCCCTCGTGGGTATCGGAAACATCAAAGTAATATTTGAGGGTATTCCTGCGACCTTTCGTATCAAACACCGCTATTCCACGGCTGTCCTTATTTACCCAACGCTTAAACTGTTTGTTCCAAGTTTCAAGCGTGGTTACAGCAGTAGCGTCGGGGCGTTGAGCGAAAATCAAGAGCTGCTCATCAAAGCGGCACTTATAATTTCGGCAGGCAGAGGATAGAAAGTTCTGCCACGCCTGCGGATTCCTCGAAACCGCAGCACCTGTACGCTGATACAGTTCTGTAATTAGCTGATACTTCGCAGCCATATTTTCGTACACCTCCTTATCGTCTTAAATCTTTATATCTGTGCTTTTTCATTCCGCACCACCGCCCAGAAAGGAAATGACCTTGTTCGCCTTGATACTCTTTTGCAGGTCGTTGATAATGGTAATGTCCGCAACCGTGATGCCCTGCATAGAGAGAATATCATCCATTGTCATTGCGGAAATCTCTTTTTCATCGGTAAAGCCAGCTTCAAAAATCTTGTTCAAGACCTTAATTGCTTTTTGATTTACAGCCATTTTCTCAATCCTCCTTATCGTTCTAAATTCTTATGCTTCGGTGCTTTGACCGCCTGCGGCTCAGCAAGTATCGGCTCATAGGTCGCACCGTTTTTCTCCATACGCTCGGCAAACTCGCAGATATGATAGAGGTAATTGCCGACTTCGGTATGATACTCGTCGATATAACGGCAGGTGTGTTCCGACTTTTCGCCCCAAGCAGAGGTAACACGAATTTTGCCGCCGTCTGGAATACGAAACAGCTCCTTGTAATGAGAGTCAATAAAACGGATACCTTTTTCTGCATTGCCGATATGCTTGTCGAGCCATTCCTTGACATAGCAATAGCAGTAAAAATTATAGTCGCCCTTTGTGGGATTTAAGCGGAGCAGATAGGCATACTTTTCGGTATCCACTCGTAAGCCGTACTCGGTGCAGTAGTTTCCCTTAAAGGCACTATCGGGGAAACGCCTTGCATACTCGCTCATAGCAGGGCGATTTTGTAACAGCCCATATTCGGGAGAACGCAGGGCGTTGATAACCTCGTCAAGCTCTGTCTTAAATTCGTCTGTTTTCCATTGCGGTCTGTGGTCGTTCCAAGTGGTATAAAATCCATAACCGCCAGAGTCGAAGTCGCCACGAAGATGACCGATATTGCCTGTCTGTCCTGTTATCTGCATACTCTGGGAATAGGTGTATTTCCATTCATTCGGTGCAATCGCCCGTATCTCCATATCAGCGTTCCTCCTTACTGTGGGGTTTCTTTGCCTTTTCCTGTTTCTTGATTGCGGCAACCGCTTCCTTTGCCCAATCGGGCATTTTCTCTGGTTTGATAACGCCAAGCACATCGTACCTTTCCCATCTGGCACGCTTACCGTCTGCAAGGCAAGTACCGAATACCGCCTGACCTCTGCCGCCAATTGCACCGTGTCCGCCGTCCACCAATACAAGCTGATAGGCGGAGTGCTGATATTCATAGCGGTTAAGCTCTGCATTGATAACCACCACCTTGCCAACAATGCTCTCATTTCGGTTATCAGGAATACAATCCTCTGTGGTAAACGGGGTCATATCAAAATCAAATCGGGATTGTTCCTCTTTGACGACTTCAATCTGTGCCTGCACTCGGTCAGTAAATATCTGCATTGCTTCCAGATAATCGTCTGTACCGACACCCTCTGTCGGCCACGCTGCTGACAGAGGGTTGTCATAGGTGCAGTAGCAGACCATAAAGGGATATTTGTCTGCTTCGTTTACACCGAAAACAACCTCTTTTTTGCCGATATGGATACTCTGTTTGACCTCATAATCGCCAAGCATACGCTTTTCTTCATTCTCCATCGGGTTGCTCCTTTCTTTGTTTTTTCTCTTTCTGCTCGTCTAAAATCTTTCGGATACAGACATCGCAGAAAATAATAGACCCGTCCTTGTATCGGGGATAAGGACAGGTCGTACAGTCATATATTTTCTTTTTATCGCTCACGGTCATCACGCTGCCTTTGCTTTTTCTGGGGCTGATTGTACGGCATATTACACTCGGTTTTATACCGTTCATTCAGTTTTTCTCTGGCAGAGGACAGCTCATTGCAGTAATAGCCCCAGAAATATTCCTTGCCGTTTTTACAATACCAACAGACATACGGATTAGGAGCTTTTGGGTTATGACCGATGACAAGCTCGTTACTCCCGATAGTACAGCTCTCGATAATTTCATAACCGCCGTTTATGCGTTTTTCTTCGTTCATAAGCACCTCTCATTCTTTGGCGTACTTGCGGTACGCCTTTTCGCCTGCGGCACGGAGCTTCTGAACACGACTGCTTCCCATAAGCTCTGGAAACTCCGCTTGCAGCTTCCGCCGTGTCCTGCCCACGCTCTCAATGCTCGGAAGCCCAAGATAACGGTATTGCAGCATTACCTCTGCAAAGGGCATTGCCCCTGTGTCTTTCAAACAGGTATTGCACACCTTTAGATACAACAGCATATCGTCATTTCTGGCTTCCTCGTCCTTTTCCAGAATAGCTTTCACTTTGCCCTCAATGGTTTTGAGATTTCTCATCGTACACCTCCATATAAATAGGAAAAGGGCGGCTCGTTGTGGCAAGCCGCCCCGTTCCTGCGAAATCGGGTTACTTCTTCTTCCTATTTCGGATATTGAGCCAAATACAAGCTCCGATGATAAACGCCACAAGAACTATGGCAACAATCGTTTTAGCGTCCATTCCTTAATCCTCCTTTTTCTTTCTGTTCTTAAAGCCGATAAAGCCAAGCACTCCTGCACCTGCAAGGGAAACAGCCGCAAGGCTTACCCACAAGCCCAGATTAAAGTCGTCGCCCGTTTTCGGGGTATCTCTGAACTCGTTGTGCATCTGGACAATCGTGGTCGCACCGACCTTGATAGTGAGCTGTTTGTCGGCAGGGAGAATATATCCTGCGGAAGCCTTGTCGCTTACCTCGGATACGGTGTATTCGCCAATTCTCAAATCCTCAACGAAGATTTCGCCGTTTCGGTCAGTTGTAAAGGTCTTGTCATAACCGTTTACGCCTGTTACTCGGAAAGAGAAGCCCTCAACCTTGCCGTCGGAAGATGTTTTGACAATTTTGAGAGAGCCTGTCTGTGCGGCGTTCACAAAGCCTTTTCCTGCTTCATTTTCTACCACATAGGTCTTGCCGTTTTCCTCAATGGATACGGTATAGACATTTTCATCAAGTACGAAGCCTGTCGGAGCTGCCTTTTCACGGACAAAATATTTGCCGTAGCGGAGTTCCTTCATCTGGTAGATACCGCCGTCAAGCTCGGTCATTTCTCCAAGCAGCTCATCGTCCTTATCAAACTCGCCGTTTCCGTTGGTATCGGCAAATACCTCAAAGACAGCACCAGAGAGCTTGTTGTCTGGATAATCCTTATCCACCTTTGTCAGCTCAATGCTGCCCTTAATGAAGTAGTTGATAAGCTCGATTTCCACAACCTCGTCCACCTTGCCGATAGTAACGGCGATTTCTTCTTCGGATAGTACAAAGCCTTTCGGACTTTCGATTTCACGGATTATCCAAGTACCATAGGGCACTTTGGCAAAAGAAAAACTACCGTCATCTTTTGATGTGGTAGTCTGGATAGCATTTTCTTTTGTAAATTCCTCTGTGCCTGCCTTAAAGATACCGATGACCGCACCGCCTAACGCCTTGCCGTCCTCATCTGATTTCTTACCGCTGACAGAGCCGTAAATGAGTTTGTTCTCAATGGCTTCGCCGTCATTTGCTGTGATGTGGACGGTTGCAGTGTCCTGTCCTTGATATTCAAAGGTTACAGGGTATTTCTGGTCGCTTATGATATATGCGGAGTTGGTGGAGATTTCTTTGACATAGTAGCTGCCAAACGGTAAATCGGTTGCCGCCTTGCCATAGCCGTTCTCGTCAAAGGAGATAATCTCAATCAAGCCGTCGGCAGGGATTACCGTGCCGTCTGCGGCAACAATATCCTTTTCCGCATACAAGCCAAAGGTTACATCAAAGATTTCTCCATTATTGTCGATACCGTAATTTTTATCCACCTCAAGGCTCTTAGTAAGGTCGATTCCCACACGCTGACGCTCGTTATAGAAGCTCGTTGCCGTTTCGGTAACAGCCATATTCTGACCTGCATAAACAAGCTCGACAGAGTGGATTTCATCATTCAGCACCATTCCAAACGGAGCTGTGATTTCCTTGACCTCATATTTTCCGAGGTATAATTCCTTTGATTTTGCCGTACCGTCTGCACCTGTGGTAACGGTATCCACAACCTCGCCTTTGGAAGCTCGGAGCGTTCCGTCCAAAGTGTAAATATCTTCGGCGGCGGTAATCTCATAAACTGCACCCTCAAGACCGCTTACTGCAAAAATCGGCTGATACAGACCGTTATTCTCGGATACGGAGCTGAACACCTCGCCAGATTTGGAAACAGTAATCGTGCCTTTCTGTGCCAGATTGGAGCGTACCACCTCAATGACAGTAATGCCGCTTTCTTCGGTGGAATCGGATTGCTCCACATCAAAATAGACAGGCTCGGAATCTAAGACATAGCCATACGGAGCTTGCACCTCTACAAGAGAATAGCCCTTGCCGTATTCCAAAGTCTGCGGCGTGATGAGATAACCGTCTGCTGTGGTATAAAAGGTGTCGATGGTCGTTACTTCGGGGTAAGTGAATGTCATTGTGATGAGGTTTCCATTCGGGTCATAAAGCTGAAAGCCTGCACCTGCATACGGAATGGTGTTGCCTGTTTCCGCATCTTTCTTGACAATCTTGATATAGCTTTCAAAGTTGGCGTTGTTGATTAGGAAACGGTAGGTCTGACCGTCGGCACTGATAAACACATCAAAGTCCTTCATCAGCTCACGCCCATCCCAACCAGAGGTCTGGTGGACGGTGTAGATACCGTAAGGCATATCCTTTGTCTGGGCAAAGCCGTTCTCATCGCAAGTGAGGACATCACGCTCGGTTTCCTTTGCATTTTCAAAGCTTCCTGCCGATTTCAGATAGACCTCAAAGGTAGCCCCGACTTCGGGCGTTTCAATTTGGGTTTCGCCGTCATCGGTGTGCTTGATAATAGCGATATTGCCTTTGATAACCTGCTCATTTACATCATTGGCGGTAGAGTTATATTCCACGGTATAAAGCTCTGGCTCTGCTCCTACCTTGTGGATGGTCGGGTCAAGCAAATATCCCTCGGACGGGCTGATTTCTCGGATAGTCCAGTCATCACCGCAGACATAATACTCTGTGGTAAACTGACCGTTGTTGTCTGTGGCGTAGGTGTCAATCAGTTCTTCGCCCTTGTAAATGCCGTAAACCGCACCTGCAAGAGAAGCGTCGCCCTGTTCCGTTCCCGTTTCCACATCGGATTTTGTCACGGTCACATTGAACTTTTTGAGTACATTGACAAAGGTACGGCTCGTTACCTTTTCCCATTCAATCGGTGCTGTCTGGGATGCAGGAACGACATAGCGGATAGCCGTATCCACTTCCTCAACCACATACGGCGTATCTCCGCTGATAAGGACATCAGAGAATTTCGCCACACCCTTTGCGTCGGTCACGGCATATTCGTCAACAGGCAAGCCGCTTAAAGATGTTCCGTAAAGGTGGAACTTCACACCCTCTACCAGATTGTCCTCGGAATTTTTGATAACCTCCAGAGAGCCACGCTTCAAGGTGTTGTTGAAGTTTACCGTGGTCGTTTTTCCACCAATAAGGGTTACAGTCTGGGATTTCTGCGGTTCGTAACGGTCAATGGACTGTTCGGTAATGGTATAGGTGGCAGGGAATAAGCCTTCCACGGTAATATTTCCGTCTTTGTCTGTCGTTACGGTCTTGTTGAAGTTATCGCCCTTGATATTAAACTGAATACCGCCGACAACGCCGTCCTCGGAAGTCTTTTTCAGGGCAATCGTGCCTGTCGGCGTTTCAATATTGAGATATGCGACAACCGTATCGGCGTTCTCAACGCCCGTTACCAAATCCTGCAAGTTCGGGTCGCCGTAAGCAATCATCTTTGCACTGTCGCTGACTGTCGGCACGCCGTTTCGCTTTGCCGTGATACGGACAGAGCCAGAAACGGCAACGGCAGAGCTGATTGTCAGCTTATCGCCAGACCTTGACACCTTTACATTTCCGTCAGAGCTTGAAAAGCTGTAATCGGAAAGGACACTGTTTTTATCGGTCAGCGTGATACTGTACTTTCCGTCCTTATAGGCAAGCTCTTTGGTAATATCATTTTTACCGCCCGACATAAAGCTCGGAATGGTGTTATGCTCACTCAGCAGCGAAACAATCTGGTCATAGGCAGCCTTTGCTCCGCTGTTGGGATAATTTGAGCCGAAGTGCAGGCTGTATGCCTTTGTACTGTTCTGCTGATATGAGCCTGTGGCTTCACGGCAGCCTGTTACAAACTCCCATACAAGAGTCTGTGTCGCAAGCCATTTTTCATCATCACTGCCCGACAGATGACTGCGGTTACCCTGATACCCATAGAGCAGGGCAAGTCCAACCGCCTTTTTCTGGTTTGTGGAAAGGGCGTTCCAAGTATCTGAGGAAGCCTTTTTCAAGGTGTTTCCCGTTTTCAGCGGTACGCCCGGCTGAATACAGAACGCATTTTCTCCGTCCACAAACATACGGTATTTGTATTTTCCCGTACCGCCTGCGGTATAGCCGTCAAAGACAGCACTTGAATTGTATCTCATCGTATTGCCGCTGCTGTCATAGGTGTGGGTAAAAGAAATCGTGCCTATATCGCCCGCAGCAAACGCCGTTGTCGCAGGCAAAACGGACAATGCCGTGACCGCAGCCATAAGAGCAACCGCAGCCTTTTTGAATAATCTACGAAATTTCATCGTTTACCTCCTGTTATTGTTGAGTTGAATTTACCTTACTAACCGAAAAAAGCCGCCTGTTGGCAGCTCATATATTTTCTTTTTTCGGATAGTTACTGGTAGTAGTTAGGGGGAGAGGTGTGGAGAGGGGGAAGCCGAAAATATGGCTATCCACCGTAAACAGGCAGACCTCGCCCTCGGTGTGTGGCTATCGTTCACGGTCTTTGCTCCGCTGCAAATGGCGGTTGTAAAACTCCAACGCTTTCACAACAAAGTCCGATTCCTGCCCTCTGGGAATAGACTTGGGGATGAGCTTGATTATCCGTTCATCACGAAAGGCAGGCTTCTCCCTCTGGTTTGGTTTTTCCTCCTCCATAATGGATTGAATAACCTCGTCCGTGAGCTTATCATCCTGCATAAACTTCTTCATTTTGATAGCCTGTGCAAGTGACGGGGTAGCGTCGCTGTACTCCATCGCTTCAAGCAGAGTGTATTGCTGCTCTTCGGGCAGATAAGAGATTTCCACCGCAGGACGAAAAGCAATCTGCCTGTCATCGACCATTTGCAGAATTTCGGGAACAAGCTCGGTAAGGCGGATATAGCGGCGTATCTGGTCTTTGCTTTCTCCTACAAGTTCGCCCAATTCTTCATCGGAACGACCTTTCGGTAAATTAGTCGCCAATGGCGACGCATTTTCTTTCGGGGGTCTGCCTGCTTGCCGCTTCATTGCTTCAAGCCGCATTTTATAGGCAAAGGCTTTCTCACTCGGTAGAATCGTTGACCTCTGCAAGTTGCTCTCCACCATTACAATAATGGCTTCATCACGGCTTAAATCCTTAACCTCGCATTTCAGCGTTTCCAATCCTGCAAGCTCACACGCCTTTTTCCGCCTGTGTCCGCTGATAAGCTCATACCGTCCGTCCTCTTTGAGCCGAACAGTCGCAGGGGTCATTACACCATTTCGTTTAATACTATCGACAAGCTGCTCCATATCCTCGTCTATGAAAACCTTAAACGGGTGGTCTGGGAACTCGTCAATTTCTGAAATGGGAATATCCCTTATCTTACTGAGCTTCGCTTCTTCACGGCTCTGGTCTGTTTCAAACAGGTCATCGTAAGCGGTCAGCTCGATTTTTGTTTCTTTGCTTCTCGCCAATGTCTGCCACCTCCTTTCCGAACTGCTCATAAGCTGCGGCAACCTTTCCGTTTTTGTCATAAGCGAAAATGCTTTTTCCCTCTGCCGTGGCTTCAACTGCACGGATGGAGTGCGGTATCTGGGCATCAAAGACTTTGATGTTCTGACCGTATACACTCTTTACCAATGCAGTCACTTCCTTAGAAATGTTGGTGCGTGGCATTACCATCGTCATTAAGATACCGTCAATCCGCAGGTGGGGGTTGATTTGCCGCCTGACTTTTGACACGGAGCGTAGCAACAGCTCCAGACCTTTCGCTGAAAGATAATGCGGCTGCGTGGGGATAATCACGCTATCAGCCGCCGCTAATGCGTTGATTGTCAACATCCCCAAGCTCGGCATACAGTCGATAAGCACATAATCATAATTCTTTTTAACCTCGCTCATACAGGTCTTTAGAACACGCTCACGGCTAATAGCGTTAATAAGCCTTACTTCCAGACCAGACAGCTCAATGTTAGAGGGTAACAAGTCAACGCCCTCACCGTGGTGCAGGATACCGTTCTGAACATCTATGGGATTATCGTCAATGATGTCCTGCATAATGGTGGCAAGGGAGATGGGTAAATCGTCTGGTCGTGGATAGCCAAGCGACATTGTAAGGTTAGCCTGTGCATCCGCATCGACAAGCAGAACTTTCTTTCCCTGCTGTGCCAAGCTCACGCCCAGATTGACCGCCGTTGTTGTCTTGCCGACACCGCCTTTCTGATTGGTCAGAGCAATTACTTTGCAATTTGACATTTGTGCGTCCTCCTTTCGCATAGATTTAGCCGCTTTGTCAAGGCGGCTATGTAAGAGTAGCAGAGAAAGCAGAACGCAAAAAAACCGCCTACTCTTAGTAAGTTAAGAATAAGCGGCTCAGATGATTTGTACTTTATACATATTCAATTCTCAGCTTCTTGACAGGTGCGTTTGCGACCTTAAATATAAGTTCGTCAACGCAGTCTGCATATCTGCCTTGCTGTATAAGCTGATTTTTCAGCTCTACAAGGCTATGTAATAAGGTTGTCTTTTGGCGACTATCCAGATATATGTGATATGTTTGCTCTCTCATAAACAGCACCTCCGTTTCTGGTTTCATTATATATAGAAGCCCAAAACTGTTCAAAGGTGCAAATTTGAGCGAAAAAAAATAAGCGTACCACTATTTCTAATGATACGCTTATCCGTTTAGATTACCTCAAAATACTTCAAAGCATCTTTGATTGCTTCTACTTTTTCCGCTGTTGGATGTTTTCTCGGATTTTTTAATTCCTCTACCGCATTTGGAGCATCATACATCGGCAAACCTAAATCTCTCTTAACCTCTGCGATATATGCGGTATGTACTTTGAAGCCATACTTCGCTTCTATGTACTCCTTTATCATTTTGTAGGTGACTCGCTCTTTCGGCTTATAGGCTTCTGCTCTTTCAGCGATTGCTTTTAACGGAACTTTACCCTCACCCTCGCCAAACTCCACTTTTATGTTGATATGACTGTCTGGCTTTTTGTGGGAAAGCAGTACTACCGTCTCAACATGAACGCCCTGGCAGAACTGATCCACTGCACAGGCGTGGGTCATCTCATATCCTGCCTCATAAAATGCCGGGAGGTCTCTCACAAGACTTGTAACCTTGCAGGAAATGTATACGATCTGGTCTACACCGTAAGCCAGGATCTTTGGAAGGGCTTTGGGGTGAACGCCATCTCTGGGCGGATCAAGGATGATCATATCCGGTTTCTCCGGCACCTCGTCCAGAACCTTCAGCACATCCCCGGCAATAAAACGGCAGTTATCAATGCCGTTAAGTGCAGCGTTTTCTCTGGCGGCTTTTACCGCGTCTTCCACGATCTCCACACCGATCACCTCGCTGGCAACAGACGCTGCAAGCTGTGCAATAGTTCCTGTTCCGCTGTAAAGATCAAACACTACCTTATCTCTGGTATCTCCTACATATTCCCGCACCTTGGAATACAGGATCTCTGCAGCCAGGGAATTTGGCTGAAAGAAGGAAAAGGTGCTGATCTTAAATTTCAGTCCAAGAAGTTCTTCATAGAAATAATCCTTTCCATAAAGGATCTTCGTCTCGTCGCTCTGTACCACGTCGGATAAAGAATCATTTAAAATGTGCATGATCCCCACGATCTTCCCTTCCAGCGGAAGTGCAAGAAGCTGTTCTTTCAGAGGCTCCAGATCATATTCTTCCTGGGTGGTGGTTACCACATGGACCAGGATCTCACCACTTGTGACGCCTCTTCGAAGAAGAAGATGTCGAAGATACCCCACATGCTGCAGCTTTTTATAGAAGCTGGCATTACGCTCCAGGAAAAACTCCCGCACGCAGACCAGGATCTTCGTCATATCCGGATGGACAAGCTTACAGTCATCCGTATTCAGGATATCGTAAGTGCTTCCCTTCTTGTGAAGTCCAAGGGACAGCGGCCCATCCTTATACTCATCCCCAAAGGAAAACTCCATCTTATTGCGGTACCCAAACTCAATAGGACTGCCATAAATCCCATCCCAGTGATATAAATGATCTGCAGCCTCAGCTTCTTCCGTCCCATCACCGTTCTTCCCGATCTTAGCCAGACTTTCTTTTACTGCCCCATCCAGAAGTTCTCTCACCTGGCGCTCCTTCATCTCCTTCTGCGCCTCATAGCTCATGGTCTGGTACATGCAGCCGCCGCATGCCGGAAACTCCTGACAGGCAGGTTCTCTTGTTTCCAGGGGAGATTTCTCCAGGACCTCCAGAAGACGTCCTTCCGCCCGGCCGGAACGTTTCTTATTGATCATAAACCGGACTTTCTGTCCCGGGATTCCGTTTTTTACAATTACTTTCTGGTCATCAACCCAAACAAAACCTTTGTTTGGAAATTCCACTTTTTCTATAATACCTTCGTAAATTTCACCTTTTTTCATAAATCCTCTTTCTGTTTTATAACCAGCAGACAATAATTCGAACATTCAGGATCCTCTTTACTGTCTGCTCATGAACGCCAGCGTTTCACGGTCCGTCTTCAAAAATCAAGCCCCGGTATCGCGCCGGGGCTTCAATTATCCGCTTCTCATATTCATACATAACAGACAGCCATTCTGATCTGCTCAAAACAGCCTCTGCAGTGAAAGTTCTTACTCTTCCTCATCCTCGAAATAATCATCGAAGTCATCATCAAAATCTTCTTCAAAATCTTCCAGGTAATCCGGAGCGAAGAAACGATATACTGCAAATGCGATTCCTGCAACAGCTGCAACTGCGCCGATGATCGCCAGTACCCAAAGGACTGTGTTCTTATCTTTCTCTTCTTCTTTTTTCTTCAGTGTTGCAAGCAGTTCTTCAAGCTTTGTTGTATTTAAATTCATAACACTGCACCATCCTTTCTTTCTGTTCGGCTGTACTGTCTGACAGTAAACCGGCAGCACAGCAAAAATATTCTATCACTGTACCGACCTTTCCTAAGTGTTCTTATTATACCACCATATGTCTGATTTTACCATAACTTACGCAAATTTTAACAGGAACATTCCGGAACAATGTTATTTGCAGCTGCTTCGAAATATTTTCACAAAATATATGCAAAACGGCCATTTCATTTTCAGATCTTCTTCAGTTTGGCAAAACCTGCGAACATTTTTTTTACACCGACTTTGTCAAAATCTACCGTTACCTCGTAATCCCGGCCGCCTTCTGCAATATTCTTCACGATACCAACTCCGAATTTCACATGGCGCACAGTATCACCGACTCCGTAATCCAGCTTCGCTGCCTTGGTAACGGTGAAATCCTTCTTCTGAAGGCTGGTTTTTGCCTGGAAATTCATTTTCATCTGGGCATAGGCGCTTTTCGGAGATACGATATCATCTACCCTGGGCTTTTTCTCCTGAATGGTATGTCCAAGATCTACCAGCTCCCGTGGAACCTCCCTTACAAAACGTGACACACGGTTATACTGAGTCTCCCCACGGATCATCCGCTGTTTTGCACAGGTTAAAGTCAGTTCCTTCATGGCACGGGTGATCCCCACATAACAGAGCCTTCGCTCCTCCTCGATATCCGACGGATCACCGGACCAGATGGAAGCATACCCCGGAAAAACACCGTCCTCCATTCCCACGATAAATACATTTGGGAATTCCAGTCCCTTGGCACTGTGAAGGGTCATCAGCAGCACATAATCCTGATCCGGATCAACAGAATCGATATCTGCCACCAGTGCGATCTCCTCCAGAAATGCAGAAAGTGTTGCCGGCTGTCCGGCCTCCTCCATGGCTTCCTGGAAGGATTCTGTCTTGGAGATCAGCTCATCGATATTTTCGATCCTCGCCTGGGCCTCCTCCGTTTTCTCTGCCTCCAGTTCCTTCACATAACCGGTAAGCTCAATGACCTCTTCCAGGGTTTCACGGACTGTATAGGCCTCTGCCTTACTTTTCAGTCCCTGGATAAAGGATACAAAATCATTGATCTTTCCTGCTGCCCTGCCAATGGACGGTACTTCCTCCACCACGCGGAGCGCATCGTAAAAGCTCAGGTTCATCATATCCGCATAGTCCTGGACACGGCCGATGCTGGTGAGTCCGATCCCTCTTTTTGGCACATTTAAGATCCTGCGCACAGCCAGATCATCACTGGCATTGTCAATGGTCTTCAGATAGCTTAACAGATCCTTGATCTCTTTGCGGGCATAAAAATTCACACCGCCGACAATCTTATAAGGAACATTTGCCAGGAGAAATTTCTCCTCAAAGAGACGGGACTGGGCATTGGTCCGATAAAGTACTGCACAGTCCTTGTACTGGAATTTCCCGTTGCGGCGCCCCTGGATGATCTCTCCTGCAACATACTCCGCTTCCTCAAATCCGTTGTTGAACTGACGGAAATGTACTTTATCTCCCTCTTCGTTCTCTGTCCAGAGGCGTTTTTCCTTACGCTCTGTGTTATTGACGATCACCTCATTGGCTGCATTGAGGATGTTCTGGGTAGAACGGTAATTCTGTTCCAGGCGCACCACCTTAGCCTCTGGAAAAACCTTCTCAAAGCCTAAGATGTTCCCGATATTTGCACCGCGGAAACGGTAGATGGACTGATCATCATCACCAACCACACAGAGATTCTTGTATTTCTCAGCAAGAAGACTTACGAATTTAAACTGGGCAGTATTGGTATCCTGATACTCATCCACCATAATATATTTGAAACGTTCCTGATAATAGTCCAGGATATCCGGATTATGCTGAAAAAGCTCCACAGTCTTCACGATCAGGTCATCAAAATCCAGCGCATTGTTTCCCCTGAGGATAGACTGATATTCCTTATACATACCGGCAATCTTCCGTGCGTCCGGGTCGCCGCCTGCATTCAGCTCCATCTCTTCCTGCGTGATCAGTTCATCCTTGGCATGGGAAATCTCAGCAAGAACAGCGCGTTCCTTGTAAATCTTGGTATTGATATCAAATTTCCGGAAGATTTCCTTCATGACTGTTTTCTGGTCGTCGGCATCATAAATGGTAAAATTACTGCCAAAGCCCAGCACCTCAATATGTCTGCGCAGGATCCTCACGCAGGCGGAATGGAAGGTGGAGACCCATACGCTCTCCGCACCCATTCCCGCAATTTTATTCACACGTTCCCGCATCTCACTGGCGGCCTTGTTAGTAAAGGTGATCGCCAGGATATTCCACGGGTTTACACCCTTTTCTTCCATTAAATAGGCGATCCTGTGGGTCAGCACTCTTGTTTTTCCGGAACCGGCTCCTGCGAGGATCAGAAGTGGTCCCTCTGTATGTACGGCAGCTTCCCGCTGCATAGGATTCAATGTGTCCAAAGCATCATGTATACTCATTTTGATCTCCATTTCTTTTTCCATATGAACAGTATCTTTATATACTATCATGACTTTACTTTCCGGTAAACCCACCTCTCTGAAAAAAAGTTTCTTTACAAGTAGTATTTAAAACTATATAATAGGGAGCAGAGGTGATAATGCGATGACAGAAAACGAAAAAGAAATGATGAACAGCATTTTTGCAAAAATTGCTGAGCTTGATTATATAAAACCCGATGAAATTCCCAATATTGCTCTTTACATGGATCAGGTCACAACCTTTATGGAAGATAATCTCGCTTCCACCAAGCGTCATGATGATGACAAGATCCTGACCAAGACCATGATCAACAATTACGCAAAGAACAAGCTCCTTCCCCCGCCGGAAAAAAAGCGGTATTCCCGGGAGCATCTGCTGATGCTGATTTTTATCTACTATTTTAAGAATATCCTCTCCATCAGTGATATCCAGACCCTTCTGGGACCGATCACCGAGAAATACTTCAAGTCCGTTACAGAAAAGGACATGACTTACATCTACCAGGAGGTTTTCAGTATGGAGCAGTCACAGATCCGTTACCTGGAAAAGGATCTTATGCGCCGTTTCAAAAGTGCCGGAGAAATTTTTGAGGACGCCGACCCGGAGGATAAGGAATTCCTTCACCAGTTTTCCTTTATCTGTCTTCTTAGCTTCGACGTATACATGAAAAAAATGATCATCGAAAACATGATCGACCACATGAATTCCTCAAAAGATACGGATTCCTCAAAAAAAGACAAATAATATCCGGAGCTCACATCCGATCATAAACGTGCGTCGCCGGGCGCACCGAAAAAAAAGAGACAGACGCACGATCGCCTGTCTCTTTTTCGTTACAGCATTATCCGTTATCATCACGGTATGGACGTAAGCCTTATTCTGCTTCGCCGCCCTGCTCCCCGTTATCCTTCTTCATACGTGCAAATACCATCTCATAACCATCATTTCCATAGTTCAGGGAACGGTTCACACGGCTGATCGTAGCTGTGGAAGCTCCTGTTTTCTCGGAAATATCAAGGTATGTACGCTTATCAGTAAGCATCTTGGCTACCTCGAAGCGCTGAGATAAAGAAAGCAGCTCATTGATGGTGCACACATCCTCAAAAAATGTATAACACTCTTCCTTGTCCTTCAGGCACAGGATCGCTTCAAAAAGATGATCCACAGCCTCCGTCCTGATTTTTTTGCTCATTGTTACGCTCCTTTAAAATACATAATTTTCGTCTAATACAATACTGATATTTTAACACTCTAAATCGTGATAAGCAAGCCTTTTAGGGAAATTTAATAAACTATTTCACTATTTTGTCTTTCTATGGCGGACACATGATTTTCCCATTTCCACTGTCCCGGAAAACATTTGGGATTTGCTTTTTCTGCTGTGATTGGGTATACTTAAAATAATATCCAAAAGAAAAGGAGACTTATCAAATGAATCGTTTTTTCAATATGGACAACAAATTCTTCGTGTTCATGGGACGCGTAGCAGACCTGCTTCTTCTGAATTTTCTGTGCATCCTCTGCTGTATTCCGGTTGTCACCGCAGGCGCCTCCATAACAGCTCTCTACTATGTCACACTGAAGATGGCAAGAGACGAAGAATCTTATATTGCCCGCAGCTTTTTCCGCTCATTCAAACAGAACTTCAAACAGGCGACCATCATCAATATCATCATGCTCCTCACCGCTGCTGTTCTGTTTATCGATCTTCGGATCGCCAGAGCCGGAAGCGGAGCTATGTACAAAGGACTTTTCAGTCTGTTCATTGCATTTGCACTGATCTATGCGATGATCCTTCTGTACATTTATCCGATCCTTTCCAAATTTTTTAATTCCGTCAAGAATACCTTTGTAAATGCATTCCTGATGTCCGTCCGCCATCTTCCGCTGACACTTTTGATGCTTGTGATCTCTGCGTCTCCGCTCCTACTGATGTGGCTTTTTGCTTATGTGAGCTACGCACAGTTTACATCCATCCTGATCATGCTTTTTATTCTGATGGGATTTTCCACGCTGGCCTACTGGAAATCAAAGATCTTTGTAAAGATCTTCGATAACTATATACCGAAAGATGAAAACGAAGAAAACGGCGAAGAGAAAAACGAACCGAAAGAGGCATAATGAAGCGCTGGAACGACAAGCCTTATCATTCTCTGGACTATATGCTCCGGGAGCGATACGGCGAAAAGGTCTACCGGGTTGCCTTAAACGGCGGCATGTCCTGTCCCAACCGTGACGGCACCCTGGGCAAAAAAGGCTGCATCTTCTGCAGCCAGGGCGGAAGCGGAGATTTTGCAGCAAACGCCGCTCTTTCCATTACAGAGCAGATCAACACACAGATTAAAAGTCTCTCTTCCAAACGCCCGATTCATAAATATATCGCCTATTTTCAGGCATATACAAACACATACGCTCCTGTGGAACACCTGCGTAAGATCTTCACAGAAGCCATCTCCCATCCGGATATCGTGGCACTGTCCATTGGTACCAGACCGGACTGTCTGGGAGATGATGTACTGGAGCTTCTTGATTCCCTGAACCAGATCAAACCGGTGTGGGTGGAGCTGGGGCTCCAGACTATCCATGAAGATACCGCCAGATATATACGGCGCGGCTATCCACTGTCCTGTTTTGATACCGCAGTGAAAAATCTCCGCGCAGGCGGCATCGAAGTGATCGTCCACACCATCCTGGGGCTTCCCGGCGAAAGCCGGAAGGATATCCTGGAAACAATGGCTTATCTGAACGCCATGGATATCCAGGGGATCAAGCTGCAGCTTCTTCATGTACTGCGTGGTACAGATCTTGCCGCTGATCATGAAGCCGGTCTTTTCCGCACTTATGAACGGGACGAGTATCTGAACCTTGTCATTGACTGTCTGGAACATCTCAGACCGGATATCGTGATCCACCGGGTCACCGGCGACGGACCGAAGGATCTGCTGATCGCACCTTTATGGGCCAGCCGCAAACGAGAAGTTTTAAACCTTCTTCATCACCGGATGAAAGAAAGAGCAAGTTTTCAGGGAAAAGCTCTCGAAGCCTTTTCCCGCAGCCAGTAAAAAGGAGGATTCTTATGGCATCACCTTTTACAACCTATAAGCTTATTATTTTATATATGCTGCAGAATTCCGATGGGGATCTCACAAATTCCCAGATCACCGATTTTATCCTGGACCGGAAATACACCAATTATTTTCAGCTCCAGCAGGCAGTTTCCGAACTTGTGGAGGCAGATCTGGTGGAAATGTCTTCACAGTCCAACCGCAGTTACTATCGACTGACCTCCGAGGGAAAAAACACTCTGAAATATTTTTCCAAAGAACTTTCCTCTGACATCAAGAAAGAAGTGGAAGAATATCTCAATTCCCTCCACTGCAAGATCGAAGAACATCTCCTGACTCCTGCAGATTACTATCCCACCAAAGAGGGCAGCTACTCGGTACGTCTGCGGATCATCGAAAGCGGCGTCAGCATCGTTGATCTCAGCATCAATGTGCCAAATCTTGCTGCTGCACAGTCTGTATGTGAAAGCTGGCCTTATAAATACCAGAATGTTTATGACAAAATAATGGAGGAGCTGCTCTGAGAGGCTCCTCCGTTTTACTTATATTCATTTATTTCGCTTCTTCGTGGATCTTCTTCATATGCTCTTTCAGTTTCTTTTCATATCCCATATCACTGAGCTCGTAAAAATGTTCTCCTTCGATTTCTGGTGGCAGATACTGCTGTTTTACATAGTGGTTCGGATAATCATGGGCATATTTATATCCGATACCATGACCCAGACTTTCGTGGCCACCATAATGGGCATCCTGCAGATGCACCGGAACGGTTGTCTTCTTCGCCTTCACGCAGCGCATGGCTTCCTGTATGGCATTTACTGCAGAATTGCTCTTGGGTGCACAGGCCATGTATGTAACTGCCTGGGAAAGAATGATCTGGGACTCCGGCATTCCCACACGTTCCACTGCCTGTGCTGCTGCCGTTGCCACGCAGAGGGCCTGGGGATCTGCATTTCCGATATCTTCAGAAGCAAGGATCATGATCCTTCTTGCGATAAATTTCACATCTTCTCCTGCATAGAGCATTTTTGCCAGATAATAGACTGCCGCATCCGGGTCGGAGCCTCGCATGCTCTTGATAAAGGCAGAAATGATATCATAATGATTGTCCCCGTTCTTATCGTAGCGCACCACCCGCTTCTGGATACACTCAGAAGCCACCTCAAGGGTCAGATGTATCTTACCGTCTGTATCACGGGGTGTGGTGAGGATTCCCAGTTCTATGGCGTTTAAGGCGCTTCTGGCGTCTCCTCCTGCCATATCTGCCAGAAATTCCAGAGCATCCTCCTCGATCACCGCCCCATAGCTTCCCATTCCACGTTCCGGATCGTTAACCGCACGCAGGATCAGTTCCTTTATCTCCGGTATCTCCAGGGACTTCAATTCAAAGATGATCGATCTTGAAAGAAGCGCTCCGTTTACCTCAAAATATGGATTCTCTGTTGTGGCCCCGATAAGAATGATGGTTCCGTCCTCCACAAAGGGAAGAAGATAATCCTGCTGTCCCTTGTTGAAGCGGTGGATCTCATCAATGAACAGAATGGTCTTTTTTCCATACATGCCGAGATCATCCTGCGCCTGCTTTACAACTGCTTCCATATCTTTCTTCCCTGCTACGGTTGCATTGATCTGGGTAAAGCTGGCGCTTGTGGTATTGGCGATGACTTTTGCCAGGGTGGTCTTTCCGGTTCCCGGAGGGCCGTAAAAAATAACAGATGTCAGCTTATCCGCCTTTATGGCACGATACAGCAATTTATCTTTTCCTACGATGTGCTGCTGTCCCACCACCTCATCCAGTGTTCGCGGACGCAGCCTGGATGCAAGAGGTGACTCCTGATCCAGCGTTTTTGACTTTGCGTATTCAAATAAATCCATGGCTTTCACTCCTGTATTTTCTGTAAAAAGCGGATATTCACGATCCGTATTCTTTTCATAGATCTGTATCCGGCAACGATCGTTTCATTTGTTTCCGGCATACGGACAGATTCCTTATTTTTATAATTTTACCTGTTTGCACATAAAAAAGCAATCGTTTCTGCCTTTTCGGCAAATCACAGTTACATCACCAGCAGCTGATCTGCAGTTACCAGGTCATATCCTTCTTCCGTAAGCATATCCGCGATCTCCAGGGCCGCTTCCACGGAGGTAGAAAAGCTGTCATGCATCAGGATAATGGAGCCATCCTTCACTTGTCTTTTTACGATATTTTCCACAGAACGGACATTTTTTGATTTCCAGTCCAGGGTATCCACATCCCAGAATACCGGCAGCATGGTCACACAGAGCTCCAGATCCTTCGGCCAGGCCCCGTAGGGCGGGCGAAGATACATGGGATACTCTCCGGTGATCTCGTAGATCTCATTATTCGTCTTTATGATCTGCTGACAGGCCTGATCACCGGGAAGCTTATCAAGCTGCACGTGATCATACGTGTGATTACCGATGAGATGACCGTCTCTCTGCATCTGCGTTACGATCTCCTCATTTCCCCGGATATTTTTTCCCATAAGAAAAAATGTGGCATGGATCCCACGCTTCCGCAGGCCATCCAGAAGCAGAGGTGTATATGTTGCATGCGGTCCATCATCAAAGGTAAGAGCCACACGTGGACGATCCTCTTTTTCGCTTCTGTCAGAGGCTGTCTCAGCCACCGGTTCTGCTGCTTTTTGTCCATACTGCGCCGCCACCAGCCGGAGCATCCCCTCACCGGCGATCATTCTGGTCACCCACATCCGAAATGCACTGTCTGAGATTTTTCCATATCCGCTGAGCAGGATCAATACCATTGCCACTACACAGAAATATTTTTTTCGCTTATCCATATTTCCCGCCGGATCAAATATACTTTTCCACAATATATGAAAAAATCCCCGGGAAAAGACTTTTGGCTTTTCTTTCCCGGGGAATATTCTCTGATATATGTCTTATTTTTTCAGGATCTCAAGTGCACTCTCGATCTCTTCCACGCATTTTTTATAGCCAAGGGTACCGTTATCCAGGCACAGATTGTATTTCGTCATATCTGCCCAGTCAACACCCATGAAACGTTTGCAGAAATCTTCTTTGCGTTTGTCATCCTTCTGCATAAATTTCTCAATATCCTTTGTAGTTCCGCTGAGCTTCTTGCTTGCCTCGCGGATACGGAAATCCCAGTCTCCGTAAACAAACACACGGAGAACATTGGAATAGTCTTTCAGGATCATGTTTGCACAACGTCCGATGATCACACAGGACTCTGTCTCTGCCAGCTGACGGATGATTTTTGCCTGATAATTGAACAGGTTCTCATCGGATGTGAAATCCTTGCTCTGAGGCGGGATCAGCTCACCCTTGTAGATTCCGGACTTTGCAAAAAATCTCTGCTTGGTGCTGACATTTTCGTCTGCCCGTCCGAAAAGTTCCTGGCGGATACCGCTCTCATCAGATGCCATGCGGATGATATCCTTATCATAGTAAGAAATCCCTAATTTCTTTGCAAGCTCCTCTCCGATGGTACGTCCACCGCTTCCATACTGTCTTGCAATGGTAATTACGAAATTATCCATGTCTTTCCACCTACTCTCCAAGATATGCCTTCTGAACGGCCTCGTCATTCAGAAGATCCTCTGCCTTTCCATCCATAGTAATGCTTCCTGTTTCCAGAACGTACGCTCTGTCCGCAATGGAAAGAGCCTTCTTCGCATTCTGCTCAACCAGAAGCACTGTAGTTCCGCTCTCACTTACCTCGCGGATAATGTCAAAAATCTCATTTACAAAAATCGGCGACAGACCCATGGACGGCTCATCCATCAAAATGATCCTTGGTCTGCTCATCAGTGCACGTCCCATGGCAAGCATCTGCTGCTCACCACCGGAAAGTGTTCCGGCACGCTGTCCTTTACGTTCTTCCAGACGCGGAAATCTCTTGTATACACTTGCAAGACTTTCTGCGATCTCTGCCTTGTCCTTTCTTGTATAGGCTCCAAGGAGCAGATTCTCATAAACGGACATATCCGCAAATACACGTCTTCCCTCCGGAACATGCGCCATACCCATCTCTACGATCTTATGCGCCGGTGTTCTTGTGAGGTCTTTTCCCTCAAACACAATGCTTCCGGACTTCGGAGAAAGAATTCCGGTAAGTGTCTGAAGTGTGGTTGTCTTTCCGGCGCCATTGGCACCGATCAGCGCAATAACCTCTCCCTGATTTACATGAAAAGAAATTCCCTTCAGAGCCTGGATCACACCATAGTAGACCTGGAGGTCCTTTACTTCCAACATTGCCATTGTCTCGTTCCTCCTTATTCTCCCAGATATGCAGTGATAACCGTCGGGTCTTTCAGCACTGCAGATGTCTCACCCTGGATCAGTACCTGACCGAAGTTCAGAACTGTAAGTTCCTCACAGATACCGCCCACCAGTTTCATGTCGTGCTCGATCAGAAGAACAGTCATATCAAAATGCTCCCGCACAAAACGGATAGTATCCATCAGCTCCTGTGTCTCATTCGGGTTCATACCAGCCGCCGGCTCATCCAGGAGAAGAAGCTTCGGCTCTGTGGCAAGAGCTCTGGCGATCTCCAGTTTACGCTGTTTACCATAAGGCAGATTTCCTGCCAGAGTGTCTGCTTCCTTATCCAGATCAAACACCCTCAGTATCTCCATGGCACGTTCATTCATCTCTTTTTCTACCTTGTAATATTTCGGCAGTCTTAAGATCCCGGTCAGTGTGGAATATGGATGATGATTGTGAAGTCCTACTTTTACATTGTCAAGAACCGGCATATCCTTGAAAAGACGGATATTCTGGAAGGTTCTGGCGATTCCGGCTTTGTTGATCTCGATGGTGCTTTTTCCGGTGATGTCCTGGCCGTCCAGTCTGATGATTCCCTCTGTTGGTTTGTATACACCTGTGAGAAGGTTGAATACCGTTGTCTTACCGGCACCGTTGGGTCCGATCAGTCCATAGAGCTGTCCTTTTTCAATGGTCATGTTAAAGCCGTCAACAGCACGAAGACCGCCGAACTGGATAGACAGGTTATTTACTTCCAGCATTGCCATGATCAGGCCACCTCCTTTTTCGCTTTTTTGCCTTTGAATTTTTCTACCATACGTGCTCTCCAGTCTCTTGCTGCCGGTGCCCAGTTAAAGAGCATCATGATGATCAGCACGATTGCGTAGATCAGCATACGGTAGTTTGCGAATCCACGGAGAAGCTCAGGCAGTGCATAGAGGATAATGGTTGCAATGATCGATCCTCTGATATTTCCAATCCCGCCAAGTACCACATATACCAGTACCAGGATGGACATGTTGTAATCAAATACAGATACCTTCAGAAGAGAAAGGTTATGTGCATACAGCACGCCTGCCACTCCTGCAAGGGCTGCGGAAATCGTAAATGCAAGCAGTTTGTATCTGGTGATATTGATTCCCACGGATTCTGCTGCGATACGGTTATCTCTGGTTGACATGATCGCACGTCCGCTTCTGGAGTTAACCAGGTTCTGCACGATAAACAGAGTCAGAAGAAGAAGGATCACACCGATCAGGAAAAAGTAATTCTTGATATCTTTATAAAGAGTTGCTGTTCCTGAAATACCAAGGGCACCTTTGAGGATCTGTTTTCCGCCCGGATCCATATGAAGACCGGCTGCACTGGTTGCAACGTGAAGTCCTTTGTCATCCACGCCAATGTAAAGTACATTGATCAGGTTCTTGATGATCTCACCAAAAGCCAGTGTAACAATAGCCAGGTAGTCACCGCGGAGACGAAGTACCGGAATACCGATGATCACACCGAACAGTGCTGCAACTGCCGCACCTACAAGGATTGCAAGGATAAAGCGAGGAACCTGCGGAATGGAGTCTGCAGCAACCTGTGAAAACAGGGCACTGGAAAAAGCTCCCACGCACATGAAGCCCGCATGTCCAAGGCTCAGCTCACCGGAAAAACCGACTACCAGGTTCAGGGAAACTGATGCAATGGTATAAACACAAAGGGGAACAAGAAGTCCCATAAGAAGTCTGGAAAGATTTCCAGTTGAGGAAAGTGCCTGTACGATCACAAAAAGCACAATGACAATTCCATAGTTGATCATGTTATTTTTTGTTGTTTTGTTTTTCATATTCTTCATATCGGCCACCTTACACTTTCTCCTGGATGTTCTTGCCGAACAGTCCGGTAGGTTTTACAAGAAGCACGACGATCAGGACTGCAAATACGATCGCATCTGCAACCTGGGAAGAAATATAAGCTTTTCCGAAGATCTCGATGATTCCCAGAAGGATGCCGCCGACCATAGCTCCCGGAATCGAACCGATTCCACCGAATACAGCAGCTACGAAAGCTTTGATACCAGGCATGGCTCCTGTGTACGGAGTCAGTGTCGGATAAGTCTGACAGAGCAGAAGGCCTGCGATCGCTGCAAGTCCGGAACCGATGGCAAATGTGAGGGAAATTGTCGCATTGACGTTAACTCCCATCAGCTGTGCCGCATCTCTGTCCTCGGAAACCGCCTGCATGGCACGGCCAGGTTTTGTCTTTTTTACAAAGAGGGAAAGTCCCACCATGATGATGATACATGCAAGGATGGTTACGATGGTGATTCCCTTGATGGTAAGCTCACCGTCAAACAGTGTGATGGACGGAACTTTGATAACAGCTACGAAACTCTTGGCATCTGCGCCGAAGATCAGAAGTGCCAGGTTCTGAAGCAGATAACTGACACCGATAGCCGTGATAAGAACGGCCAGGTTTGAGGAAGCTTTTCTAAGTGGACTGTAAGCTACCTTCTCAATGACAACACCAAGCAGTGTACAGATCACAACGGAAAGGATCACAGCAAGGATCGGTGACATGCCGCCTCTTGTGATACAGGTAAGGATGATATAAGCTCCCACCATGATAACATCTCCGTGTGCGAAGTTCAGCATCTTGGCAATACCATAAACCATGGTATATCCAAGTGCGATGATCGCATAGATACTGCCAAGACTGATGCCGTCTTTTAAATAAGATATAAAACTCATAACGCACCTCTTTTAATTGTTTATTGATAAGGGAAAAAGGGGACGGTTCCCACTAAAGGTGACCGTCCCCTGACCCCTAACGTTAACAGAAATTACTTATTTCATCTCTACATAAGCACCGTCTTTGATCTCGAATGCTTTCGGCTCTTTATCACACTCGCCATCCTCGGTCCATTTTGCTTTTCCGGTAAGTCCGTCAAGCTCGATGTTTGCCATGGATGCGCTCATTGCTGCACTGATGTCTGCATTTTCCATATCTGGTGTGATCTTTGCATCGTCAGCTGCAAGCTGCATTGCGTAAAGTACATCATATGTATCTGCCGCAAACTGGTTCGGGATCTCACCGTTGTGAGCATCGCCGTATGCTTTTACGAAGTTCTGGCTCTTCTCATCTGTAGCTGTTGCGGAGAATGGTGTCAGAAGCATAACACCCTCTGCAAGGGATTTATCGAAGTTCTCTACATTGAGGATACCATCCATGCCATCTACACCAAAGAATTTAATGTCAAGTCCTGCCTCAGATGCCTGCTGAAGGATCAGCGCATTGTCGGAATAGTAGTTCGGAAGGAAAAGAAGCTCAGCGCCGCTCTTCTTGATCTTTGCAAGCTGTACAGAATAGTCTGTGTTGCTGTCTGTTGTGTAAGCCTCATCTGCAACTACTTCAAGTCCGTCATCAGCAGCTGCTGCAACGAATGCGTCATGTACACCGGAGTTGTAGTCAGCAGCGGAATCATAAAGTACTGCTACTTTCGTTGCAAGTTTGTGCTCGGAAATGTACTGAGCAGATTTGGTTCCCTGTGCCGGGTCTGTGAAGCACATACGGAACTCGTTTGTTCCTGCTGTGATACAGTCAAGTGCTGTTGCGGATGGTGTGAAGAGGAATGTATCCTCAGCTGCCTCAGCTCCTACTGCGATACAGGAACCGGATGTTACAGTTCCACAGAGCATCTGCATTCCTTTATCGATCAGGTCATTGTATGCGTTAACAGCCTTCTCCGGATCTCCCTGGTCATCACCTGCGTCAAGAATCTCTACTTTATATCCGTTGAATCCACCGTTCTCGTTGATCTCATCAGCTGCGATCTTGGCTGCGTTGTATACGTTGGTACCGTACTGTGCGTAATCACCTGTCATCGGTCCGATCACACCGATCTTAAATGTCTCATCTGCTGCAAAAACGGATGTAGGCATCATCATAGCTGCTGTCATCGCTGCTGCTGATGCAACGCCGATTACTTTCTTCCAATTTCTCATAATAATCTCTCCTCCTGCGCTTTGTCGCGTTACTAATGTTTAATGGTAAAATTATAGCATCGCATATTTTTTATTTCAAGGGCAAATTTAGTTATCTGTTGTTTTTCGTCTGATTGCACAACGCGGACACTTGTCCGCTGTACAGCTTGTGTCGTTTTTCGGCAAATTGTCTGAATTTTTTTACAAAAAAATCCAGGGAAAAATTCCCTGGACTCCTTCGTCTCTTAATACTTTACTTATGCGATTGCTTTCTTAGCGATCTCAGCAAGAGCTGTGAAGCCTGCTGCATCGTTAACAGCCATCTCTGCAAGCATCTTTCTGTTGATGTCGATGTTTGCAACCTTAAGGCCGTGCATCATTTTGCTGTAAGAAAGTCCGTTCATTCTTGCTGCTGCGTTGATACGAGCGATCCAGAGCTGTCTGAACTGACGTTTCTTCTGTTTTCTTCCTGCATAGGAGCTTGTAAGAGCTCTCATTACAGACTGTTTTGCTACTCTATACTGTTTGGAACGGGCTCCTCTGTAGCCTTTTGCCAGTTTTAATGTACGGTTATGTCTTTTCTTTGCGTTTAATCCGCCTTTAATTCTTGCCATTTCTTAATTCTCCTCCTGTTCGTCTTCTCTATCTTATAAATATGGTAATACTTTCTTCATGCTCTTTACATTAGTAGAATCAACAACAGTAGATTTTCTCAGATTTCTCTTTCTCTTCTGAGATTTCTTTGTAAGGATATGGCTCTTGTAGGCTTTATTTCTTACTAATTTTCCTGTACCTGTTTTTTTAAAGCGCTTTGCTGCTGCTCTGCAAGTTTTAATTTTTGGCATTATGAATTCCTCCTTGATTTGGTACTTCTAAATTTTATATAGCATCCCGTTCTGCCCGGCTGTTGCCGTGAAGACTGAGATATCTACCGTTTCTCAGTCAGAAACATAGTCATGCTTCTGCCTTCTACCTTCGGAGCCTTCTCTACAGTCGCTATATCGGACAGAAGATCTGCGAAGTCATCAAGCACATGCCTACTGCTGGACATATGTGCCATCTCTCTTCCGCGGAAACGAAGTGTAACCTTAACTCTGTCGCCCTTGCTAAGGAACTTTCTTGCTGCATTTACCTTCGTCTTCAAATCATTCGTATCAATGTTCGGGGAAAGACGCACTTCTTTGACATCGATGGTTTTCTGCTTTTTTCTGGCCTCTTTTTCTTTTCTTGCAAGCTCGTAACGGTATTTACCGTAATCGATGATCTTGCATACCGGCGGTTTCGCCTGTGGGGCAATCTTTACAAGGTCAAGTCCTGCCTCCTGCGCTTTCGCCATCGCTTCTCTGGCGGACACGATTCCAAGCTGAGCTCCGTCCGGACCAATCAAGCGTACCTCTCTGTCTCTGATCTGTTCGTTAATCATTAAACCGCTAATTGTTGTACACCTCCATGAACATGATAGAATTATTTTTTTCTTTCTCATTAATGTAGCTTAAGCCGCACAAAAAAAGCGCAGACAGATGTCCACACTTCAAATAATTACACCTGCGCACTGATGGTTGGCCCGTCCGCAGTACTGTGCAATATTGACCTGAGTCGCTTATCTTCAGCGCTGAGGTGAGAGTGAACTCTGCTTTCTTTTCGCTACGTACTTTAAGAGGATACCATGGTGTCTGCTATTTGTCAACTGTTTTTTATATTATTATGTATTTATTTTTTGAGTATAAATTTTTCTTCTTCCGGACATACTATGCAACATCGGAATCTGTCAAGCCTTACCGCAGTGCTGACGATCAGAAAGGATGCGCATTCCGGCAGGCTGACGGTTTCCGGTAAAATCATAATTATCAGGAGGACACTTTTATGACAAGTCTTAAATGCTCCGCACACAACTGCTGCTATAACAAAAATTCTCTCTGCTCCAGGGGATCCATCAGTGTCGAAGGTGCAGATGCTCGTTATGCGGACGACACCGCCTGTGAAAGCTTCCGTGACCAGGAAGAGTGTGCTGTAAAAAATTCCGCAGATCCCTGCTGTGGGTGTGAGACCATTAACATCGACTGCAAAGCACACAACTGCACCTACAATGAGCACTGCAAATGCACCGCAGCTTCCATCAATGTATCCGGTGCCAATGCGCATCGCTGCTGTGATACAAAATGTGATACTTTCAGCTGCGAATGCTGATATCCTGAACAGAAATCCTGTTTCCATACAGAGCAGACATTCCTGTTTCTTTTGATCAGAAAGTCAAAAAGATCCGGCAGCGTTCCAGATGGAGTCTCTGCCGGATCTTATCCTGTTCATTTATTATCTGTTCTTAAGAAAATCCGGGATCTGGATGTCCTTTTTCTGAACAGTGCTTGTAGGAGCCTTTGTTCCAAACTGTGTGGAATTCATAGTCGGCAGGCTGAAGCTTGGCATGTTAAGGTTCATACCGCCTGGCTGTGACTGGCTTGTTTTTTTGGTGTTTCCGAATACAGAATTGGAAGCTCTGTTTCCAAATGGTGTGTTCTGAAGGTTATTGTCTGTAAGACCTGTAGCAATAACTGTAATTCTCGCATAATCTGCAACAGAATCATCATACATAGCACCAAAGATGATGTTTGCATCCTCACCTGTAAGCTCCTGTACATAGCTTGCAGCATCGTTGGCATCCATAAGAGAAATATCTCCGGAAATATTGATGATCACATGAGTAGCGCCCTTGATGGTTGTCTCAAGAAGCGGAGAAGATACCGCCTGCTGTACAGCCTCCATAGCCTTGTCATCACCTCTTGCCTCACCGATACCGATATGAGCGATTCCCTTGTCTGTCATGACTGTCTGCACATCTGCAAAGTCAAGGTTGATCAGAGCCGGCAGATTGATCAGGTCTGTAATACCCTGTACTGCCTGCTGAAGAACCTCATCAGCCTTACGCAGTGCTTCCGGCATGGTTGTTCTTCTGTCAACGATCTCAAGTAATTTGTCATTGGGGATGACAATCAAAGTGTCAACTGCTTTCTTCAGATTTTCGATTCCCGCAAGTGCATTGTTCATACGGGTCTTTGCTTCAAAACGGAAAGGCTTGGTAACAACACCGACAGTCAGGATACCCATCTCTTTTGCCGCACCGGCGATCACAGGAGCAGCTCCGGTTCCGGTTCCGCCTCCCATACCACAGGTAACGAAAACCATGTCCGCTCCCTCGATGATCTTCTTAACTTCCTCAATGCTCTCCTCAGCTGCCTTCTGTCCAACCTCCGGCTGTGCACCGGCGCCGAGACCTTTCGTAATTTTCTCACCAATCTGAAGTACAGTCGGAGCTTTACACAGTGTCAGAGCCTGTTTATCGGTATTAACACCTACAAACTCAACTCCGCCAATGGCCTCTTCCACCATTCTGTTTACCGCATTATTACCTGCGCCGCCTACTCCAATTACAATAATTTTCGCAGAAGACTCAGCCTCATTCGTCATTATCTCTAACAATGTACTTCCTCCTTTATTTCTACCTGATATCCGATTCAGTGTAATAATCTATTCCAAGCTACATATACACATAGTTATATCATATATTTTTTTCGGTAATTAATCAACCATTAATTTTGTTTTTTTATACTTTTTTCACTAAATTTCGGCACTGTTTCTATTAACCGAAACATTTACAAAACAATCTCTGGCAAAATGTCCAAATACTGGCACTATATATTAAGAAAGCTTTTTTATCTTTACTCATAATCGGACTCATCACTGTAATCGCTGTACGAATTTTCATCATAATCCTCAGCGCCTTCTTCCTGATCACTGCTGTAATCAGCCTCTTCCTCGGTGCTGTCCGTACTGCTGTCTGAAGAGTCTTCTTCATTTTCTGTATCTTCGGTATCCGTACTCTGAGCATCTGGATCTTCGGAGTCTGTTCCGTCTCCGGAGTTTTCTGCCGAAGCCTGATAATCCTCCAGAGTGCCTACATAATTGCCATCACGGTCATATTCACTGACTCCGTCATAGCCTCCGTCTTCCCGGTAACCGCCCTTCCAGTTTCCTTTTTCTGCCATGGTTTCTTCTGTGGGGGCTTCGCCTACATAGGTCATGTTGGCATCGTACTCACCACTGCCTGTGTAATCTCCCTCTTCATCATAGCCACCTACCCAGTTTTCCTGCGCATACTCCAGATCCGTCTGCGGTTTCGGTCCTACATAGTTGCCATTTTCGTCGTATTCGCCTTCTCCGGTGTAATTTCCTTCCTCATCATAGCCTCCGGTCCAGTTTTCTGCGGAAGTCTGGCTCTCATCCTGTTCCTGCTCCAGGGTAATGTTCTTGGAATTATCATTTACATTTTCTGCATGGAGAATTCCTTTTTTTTCGGAAATCATCGGAAGGATAGCCAGAACTCTGGTCATTTTGTCTTCCAGATATTCATCCTTTCCAAGTTTAACTGTGATATCCCCGTAAACAAGACTGATCTGTCCGTCGTCTTCAAATTCAATGTGATCCGGAACCTTATCATTTTTTGCAAAAATAGTAGAAAGAGCAACTGCCGTGTTCATCACCGTTTCATCCTTGATGGGGAGTTTCTCGTTCTGGATCACTTTTTTGACTTTGATCCCGTCAAAAAACGGGATTTTTTCGTTACGTTCCGTGGATCCTTCCACAAAAATACCGTTTCTGTCAAAATAAATATAACTGTCCAGATAAGGGATACAGCCAACGATATCCTTCTCCTTCACACTGACACAGATGGTGTGCCGGTTCAGCCTTGTTACGGTATAGCCTTCTATAAAGGGAACATCCTTTGTGTTCTGCTTAGTATAAAGAAGCGGTGCAAGAACAGAATTGGATGCCAGCGGCCCCCTAAGCACCATCTTCCTGATCTGTTTTTCAGAATAATGGTTGCTGCCCATCACCTGCACTTCATCTACCTGATAATACGTAAAAAAGAAAATAATTCCTGCCAGCAGCAGGACAAGAAGTCCGCCAACTGCTTTCAGTGGCTTTTTTTTTGATGTTTTCATAAAGTTCCTCTGTCCTTTATCAGCAGACCGCCCAGTGCGGTCAGATCCTCACAGATATGTTCATAGCCTCTTTCTATGAAACAACAGCCCCGGATCCTGGTAATCCCCTGCGCGGCAAGTGCTGCGATCACAAGTGCCGCACCACCGCGAAGTTCCTCTGCCTCCACAGTACAACCGGTCAGGGGCTGCCCTCCGTATATCACAGCAACCCCATCCCGGATCTGGATCTGTGCTCCCATTTTACAGAGCCATGAAGCTGTTTTATATCTGTCTTCAAAAATCTTCTCGCGGATCCTGCTCACTCCCGGGATCGTGGCCAGTACCGCCATCGCAGGAGACTGCAGGTCTGTAGGAAATCCCGGATAAACTTCTGTTTCCAGAAGCTCCAGGGGAAAACCTGTATTTTTTCCGTTGACTATTAGTTTACCACCTACCCTGCGGCATTGTCCACCCATTTTCCGATATACGTCCAGGATTCCATCCATTTCCTCCAGAGGCGGATTTTCCAGGATGATCTCTCCTCTGGTTGCCGCCGCTGCCATGAGATAGGTCCCGGCGACAATACGGTCTGGTGGAATGCAGCTATCGCCAGCTTCAAGCTTCTCCACTCCTTCAATACAGATACAGCCATTTTCACGGATCCGGATCTTTGCCCCCATTCCGGTAAGATAATGGCAAAGCCAATAAATTTCCGGTTCACAGGCGCAGCCGTTAAGGACTGTTTTCCCCTCTGCAAGGACCGCTGCCAGAATGCCCTGTTCTGTAGCGCCTACACTTCTTTTTTGAAAAAACATCTCTGCACCTCGGAGTTTTCCACAGGATGCCCGGATCATCCCGCCGTTTTCCACCACAGCTGCCCCAAGGCGGCGCAAAACCTGGATATGAAGATCCACCGGCCGCTTCCCGATCACACAGCCTCCGGGATATCCTGTCTGTGCCATTTTGCTCCGCCCCAGCATTGCTCCCATTAAGATCACGGAAGAACGCATTTTTCCGGAATAACACTCCGGTATCATGGTGCCGTCCGCATGGCTACAGTCCAGATAAAGATCTTGACCTTCCCACCAGGTTTCTGCCCCCAGATATTTCAGGATCTTTTCCATCAAATATACATCACTGATTCTCGGGCATCCCCGCAGTACACTGGTCCCGGTGCTTAAGAGTGCTGCTGCCATAACCGGAAGTGCCGCATTTTTTGACCCCTGGATCCGGACGCTTCCATGCAGCGGCCTGCCTCCGGTCACGATGATCTCATCGATCTCATTCAAGTATTCCACTCCTAAAAGGGCCTCTTACTTGTTATTCTATGTGATCCTTCCATGTCTGTGACTGCTGACACTTAAGGCCAGCCCCATTTCCCCCAAAAGAAAAACAACAGAAGTTCCGCCATAGCTTACAAAGGGCAGAGTGATCCCGGTGTTGGGAATCGTATTCGTTACTACTGCAACATTCAGGACTACCTGGATCGCCATATGTGCCATGATCCCGGCGCACAGCAGCGTTCCCTGCAGATCCCGGCAGTTTAATGCCAGAATACAAAGCCTCCAGATCAGAATACCAAACAGAAAAAGTGTCAGAAAGGCTCCCAGTATCCCCGTTTCCTCACACACAATAGAAAATATCATATCATTCTGGGCTTCCGGGACAAATCCCAGCTTCTGCAGACTGTTCCCGAACCCCTTGCCGAAGATCCCTCCGCTTCCGATCGCATACAGGCCCTGTATGGTCTGAAATCCTTTTTCATATTTTTCCGGATTCCGCCAGATTGCCAGGCGTTCCAGACGATAGCTCTCCGCGGCAAGAAAAACCGCAATAAATCCTATCCCCGCACCTCCAAGTGCGAGAAACTGCAGATACCTGGGATTGGCCACAAAGATCAGCAGCACACCGATTCCCAGAATGATCACCGCTGTGCTTAAGTTATTGGAGCCCACCAGACCTGCTACCGGAAGCAAAGTCATCATAGTCCTGCAGATAAACCAGAATCCAGTTGTTTTGCTTTTTGTATTGCTGATCTGCCACACCAGAAACAATATCACTGCCACCTTGGAAAACTCCGACGGCTGAAAGGAAAGCGGCCCCAGGTTCAGCCACCTCTTCGATCCATTGATCTCCTGTCCGAAAAGCAGGACTGCAGCAGACAGAAAAAGCGAAAAAATATAGGCAGCCGGCGCCAGCTTTACAGACAGCCAGTAATCTACCCGTGATGCCAGATACATAACAAGCAGCCCCAGTGCCGTGGCAAAGAGCTGCTTCTTAAAATAATAGGCAGAGTCGTGGAAACGTACTCTGCCATTATATTCACTTGCCGAAAAAAGCGCCCCGAGTCCCAATACCACCAGAATCAGAACCAGTACCCAGAGAACGGTATCTGTCTTTCCGGTCTGTTTCTGTCCTGCCTTCATGCATGGCCTCCACAGTGGTCTTTATTTCAGCTTATGTATGTATTTTTCGGATTATTACAGTGCTTTTACGTATTCCTTGAACATGTCACCGCGCTGCTCATAATTATCAAACTGTCCCCAGCTCGCACATGCCGGTGAAAGCAGAACTGCATCTCCGGGATTGGCTTTTTCCGCACAGACCCGGACAGCTTCCTTCAGATCCTCGCAGAGGATGATATCTGTAAATCCAAGACGTTCTGCTGCTGCTTTGATCTTCTCTTTCGTCTGACCGATGAGAACAAGATAACGGACTTTTCCGTCGAAGGATTCTATCCACTCATCATAGCTGGATTCCTTGTCATAGCCACCACCGATCAGAAGAGTCGGACGGTTCATTGCCTGAATCCCCTTGATGGCCGCATCCGGATTGGTTCCCTTGGAATCGTTGTAATATGCAACACCGTTTTTCTCTGTCACATACTCGATCCTGTGTGGAACTGCCACAAACTCACAGACACTCTTGCGGATACTCTCCACAGAAACGCCCGCATAATATGCCATGGCGGCTGCTGCCATTACATTCTCGTGATTATGACGTCCCAGGATCTTAAGCTCTTCGGTTTTTACGATCGGTATCTCTTCTTTTTCTGTTTTGAGAATGATCTGGTCTCCGTCCAGATAGATTCCCTGATCCAGTTTACGAAGACTTGAGAAATATACCACCTTCGGAACGATATTTTCACCGAATTTACGAAGGACTTCATCCTCGTAATTCAGAACACATACATCTTCCGGTCCCTGATTTTTGGTGATCAGCTCTTTTACACGGATGTATTCCTCCATGGTATGATGACGGTTCAGATGGTCCTCTGTGATGTTGAGGATCGCACTTACCTTTGGGCGGAACTGGTCAATAGTCTCCAGCTGAAAGCTGCTGATCTCCGCAACAGTTACGGAATCCTCCCTCATCTCCAATGATTTGGATGTATATGCAGTTCCGATATTTCCTACAACAAATACAGATTCACGGGCATCTCCCATGATCTTTCCGAGGAGTGCTGTTGTTGTTGTCTTACCGTTGGTTCCTGTGATCGCAAGAACCTCTCCCTTGCCTGTACGATAGGCAAGCTCCACCTCGCTCCATACCGGAAGGCCCTTTTCATAGAAGCTCTTTACCAGCGGCAGGTCTGTGGGAACTCCCGGACTTAGCACTATAAGATCAAGACTGTCCAGCGCTCTCTCAGGAAAATCTCCGGCCCAGATCTCCGGGGTGTATTTTCCGTTTGTTTTATGTAATACTGCCTCTTTATCAAGATCTGCGTTTCCGTCATAGATCACCGGCTGTGCTCCTGCACTTCCAAGCAGATCAGCTGCTCCAATGCCGCTTTTTCCGGCTCCGAAAACGAGAACTTTTTTTCCTTTTAAATCCATTTTTCTGTTCCTCCTTATAATGCCAGGAGAGCGATCAGGCACATAATAGCAGTTACAACAGAGAACACTGCAACAACTCGTGTCTCGGACCACCCACAAAGCTCAAAATGATGGTGGATAGGCGCCATCTTGAAGATTCTTTTTCCGTGTGTTGCCTTGAAATAGGATACCTGGAGCATAACAGACAATACCTCCACAAGGTAGATCAGTCCGACCAGGATGATAAACAGCGGCATCTGCATGGCATAAGCCACACCAGCCACAAAGCCACCCAATGCCAGAGAACCGGTGTCTCCCATAAATACCTTGGCAGGATATACATTAAACAGAAGAAATCCCATCAGACTGCCCACAACTGCACAGGTGATCGGTTCCACACCACTGTTCATTCCAAGGGAAACCACCGTAAAGAATACTGCCACAATCAGGGTAACACTGGAAGCCAGTCCGTCAAGTCCATCCGTAAAATTGACTCCGTTTACTGTACCGATCACCGCAAAGAACAGTACCGGAACTGCAAACCATCCCAGGTTCAGATAATGTCCACTCCAGAACGGGATCTTCATAGTCAGGGATACGTTGGAATAATTTACAAGATAAAAAGCAAATACAGCTGTCACAACGATCTGCAGTGCCATTTTCTGCCATGGCAGAAGTCCGTCAGAACGCTTCAGAACTACCTTCAGATAATCATCCAGAAATCCGATCAGTCCAAATCCCAGTGTCAGGAAAAGTACCGGGATGATCATCGGATAATCTCTGATATAAAACAGTGATGTTACAGTTGTTGCAATGAGAAAGATCACCCCACCCATAGTAGGGGTACCGTTCTTTTTCAGGTGGGACTGCACACCCAGCTCTCTCTCTGTCTGTCCCATTTTAAGTCTTCTTAAAAAAGGGATAACAATCGGTCCTAATACAAGGCTGATCGCAAATGAGATCAGCACAGGGATCACAACATGAAACTCCATCCTCACACCTCTAATTCTTTCGTTTTTTTATACTTCTTCAACAGTATAAGGCTTTTATCCTCATTAATCAACCCCATCTGCCCGGTTTTCCCCGGATGGAGTTTCCGTAACTGTCCTCTTGATCCCAAGATAGGGAAGTACATTTTCAAAAATACTGCGTACCACCGGTGCGGCAATGATCCCACCATAATACATACCCTGAGGTGCATAGATGATACAAAGAGCCAGGACCTTCGGATCCTCTGCCGGGGCAAACCCCAGGAATGAAGAAATATATCTGCCGGAGCCTCTGGGCAGTGTCTGAGAGGTAGCTGTTTTTCCCCCAATGGAAAACCCCTGGATCCCGGCATTTTTTCCGGAGCCTTCTGAAACTACAGTTTCCAGGATCGTACGTACTGTCCGGGAAGTCTCACCGGACACAATCCCGCTTTCCACCGGATATTCCAGTGTCCGCACCTTTGTTCCGTCCGCACTTTCCACGCTGATCCCAAAATGAGGTGTGATCCGGTTTCCGCCATTGATGATCCCACTGACGGTTGTTGCAAGCTGGATCGGTGTGATCTGAAACGACTGGCCAAAGGATACCGTGGCAAGCTCCACCTCTCCCATATTTTTGGGGTTATGCATGATCGTTCCTGCCTCTCCCGGAAGATCTATCCCTGTTTTTTTCAAAAGTCCGAACTGTTTAAAATATTTGTAATAACGGTCTGCTCCAAGCCGCAGGCCCACCTCAATAAATACCGGGTTGCAGGAGTTCTGGGCACCTTCTACAAAACTCTGCGCACCATGTCCTGTTCTCTTTGCACAGTGGATCCGCCGGTCCTCCACCACCTTATAGCCCGGACAGAAAAAACGATCCTCTGTTGACACCACTCCTTCCTCCAGCCCTGCTGCCATAGTGATGATCTTAAAAGTCGAGCCAGGTTCATAGGTATCATTCAGGCAGGGGTTTCTCCACATCCGGTTCAGAAGATCCTGCTTCTTTTCTCCCTCTGCTGCTGTTTCTTCTGTATTCAGAGTAAACGGATCGTTCAGATCAAATTCAGGCACATTGACACAGGCATAGATTTCTCCGTTCTGAGGGTTCATAAGCAGTATGGAAACTCTCTCCGCCTGTTTTTCTTCCATGACTTTACCTGCTGCCTGCTGCACATATTCCTGGATATTAACATCCAGACTGGTACGCAGAGTATTTCCTGACACCGGTTCCTTCCTCCGTTCTCCGGTTCCGTCGATCTCCACACCACGTGCATCCGTAACTGTGAGGATCTTTCCGGGCTCTCCTTTCAGGATCTCATCGTATTTCACTTCAAGACCAATGATCCCCTGATTATCACCTCCGGTAAATCCCAGTACTTTTGAAGCGAGAGATCCATAAGGATAATATCTCCGATAATCCTCATCTACCTTCACTCCCTCAAGGTCATATTCCCGGATCCTGTCTCCAATGCTTTTTTCCACGTTTGTCTGTATTCTTTCAATAGAAGAAATTTTTTCAACTTTTTTTCGGATTTCCTCTTCTTTTACAGACAATGCTCCGGACAGTACGCGGATCACTTTTTCAGGATCTTTGATCTGGCTGTGTATCACCGATACTGTGCAGACTGTCCGGTTATCCGCCAGAATATTTCCCCTGATGTCCAGGATCTTTCCCCTGGCCGCTTTTATGTCACGTTCCCGCTCATGAAGATCCTCCGCCTTTTTTGAATAATATTCTGCCCGGACGTTCATAAGATACCAGAGTCTTCCCACAAGTCCCAGAAGAAGCATTATGCAGATCAGAAAAACCACCCATATTTTTTTCCTGTGATAAACCATGGTCCGGATCATAAAAAAATCCCTCTCAGAGGTCGTCACTGTAATATATGACGTTCCCCTGAGAGGGTATTCTTTTTATCTATTCCAGACCGGCCTCCTCGTTGGTAAGACCTTCGCTCTGCATATCGTTATTATCTTCGGTATCACTGTCCTCCGACGCATCTTCCGGCGGACTTGGTACATTCTCATCGGAAATTGCCTCCTTCTGCCCGTCCGCGCCGGTTCCTGTTGCAGAATCGCTGATTCCCTTAAAAAGTTCCCACAGCTCTGTAGTCGGAACTTCTCCATCCTCTGCCTCATCCGGCTGTACATTCAGATACGGAAGTGCTTCGGAAAGGATTCCCTGTGCAATGTACTGTGCGTACGTACTGCTTGCCTGATCATCTACCTTCGGCTCATCCACAACTACATAGATCACAAGCGCCGGATCATCTACCGGTGCAAATCCGATAAAGGATACCAGATACTTGCCATTGCCTCGCGGAAGCTTCTCGGCAGTACCGGTTTTACCACCGGAGCTGTAGCCCTGCACCTTGGAGGTACGGCTGGTACCATGGTCTACGCTGGCAGCCATGTAAGAGCGAATATCTGCAGATATCTTCTCGGAAATCGTCTGCTTCATCAGTGTCGGAGAGATCGTTTTTACGATTCCGCCGCTGCTGTCCTTGATCTTCGTCACCAGATGAGGCTGATAGTAGTATCCTCCATTGATCACAGAACACATTGCATTGATCTCCTGTATCATGGTCAATGTATAGCCCTGTCCGAAAGCAGAGCATGCAAGCTCCGTTTCTCCCATGGTATCGCTGGTATGGATCACACCGCTTCCCTCATTGGGAAGATCGATACCGGTTCTTGTTCCGAAATTGAAAACGCTCTGTGTCTTAAGAAAATTATCTTTTCCCATCTTTGCTGCGATCTGCATCATACCATCGTTACAGGAATTGGCAATGACATCGGAAAGAGCTTCTGTCCCGTGAGCATCCGGCCATACCGCACATTTGATAAAAGTAGTCGCACCTTCCGCTCCAAAAGACTGTCCGCCGTCACAGACAAAATTATCGCTCTCGGAAATCGCTCCCATTTCAAGTGCGGAGCCCATAACGATAGGCTTTACAACCGATCCAGGCTCGTAGGCATCTGTCACACAGAAATTACTCCACATCCCGTTCAGCGCTTCCACGGTTTCCTCATCGTTCATGGCAGCGATCTCACTCTGGGAATACACATTTGAAAGATCTCTCGGGTTATTCAGGTCATAACGGTCACCGCCGTCCATTGCCAGGATCTCTCCTGTTTTCGGATCCTCGATGATCACGCCTACATTTTTGGCTCCCATCTTTTCTTCAAAGGTATTTACGTATTTTTCCACGATCTGCTGAAGTCCCAGATCCAGCGAGGTCTCAATGCTTTTGCCATCCGTCGGTTCGATGATCGTCTGTTCTACGTCGGAATTGTTGTTGATGTATCCGTACTGTCTTCCATCCACGCCGGTAAGTGTCGCATTGTAATATCCTTCCAGTCCGGCATCCGCCACATCTCTGGAAAGTGTAAATCCAACGGTATCACAGGCAGTCTCATTAAACGGATAAGATCTGAGATAATCTTCCTCAAACCATACACCTGTGATCCTGGAACGCTCTTTCAGCTGCGTGGCAGTCAGTTCACTCTCGTCTCCCGGATCTTCATATTTTTCGAAGGCTTTTTTGTCGTCCATGGAGATCTGTTTCTTTACGATCTGATACTGACTTTTTTTTGTACTGCTGTCGGTGAGAAGCTTCCGCATCTCATCTTCATCCAATCCCAGAACTTCCACAAGAGCCTTTATGGTAGGCTCCACGGAATCCTGATCCTTATTGACCTCCAGACAGTCAAGGATCACATTATAGACCTTGTTGCTGGTTGCCAGGATATTCCCGTTCCGGTCATAGATATCTCCTCTTTTTGCCGGAAGTGTCTGATTTTCATATTTCTGCTGAGCCTGACTCAGCACCTGCTTTCGATATTTGCTTCCGCTGGTGGCATTGATATAAGTAATTCTTGCCACCAAACCGACTAAAGCCAGCAACACTAAGGAAAATAGTACTGCCAGCTTTTTCTTCATACTGTAATTTATTTTTTTTACCGGCCTGCGCCTTCTTGTACTCAATCGATCACCTGCTTAAAAACTGTACTTCTGTTACTTGTGCGTGTCCACATCCTGATACTGTCTCACATAACTGTTTCCTTCCGTGGTATAGGTCTGTATCTGATCCTCCGAAGGATATTTCATTCCAAGCTCGCCGATAGCTTTTTTCTTGATCTCGCTGATATCCACTGCAGAAGTGACCTGACTGTAATATGCATCGTTATCTTCTTTCAGCTGTGCAAGCTCAGATTCCAGATTTGCAACATTTTTCATACTCGCCGTGATTTCGGATTTTACCTGAAGATAATTGATACAGGTAAAAAGTACCGCGATGGAAACTGCCGTAAGAAACAGAACGAACCCCTTGTTCATGGCCATTGCCTTTTCCCGGTTCCGCTGTGCCTGTCTGCTTACCACCTGTTTTGCCGGTGTCACAGGTACTGCGGATTTCTGTTTTCTTTTCTGAGCCAGCCGTCGCCTTTCCTGTATCTCGGGCAGATCAGTCCTCTGAGGAACTTCCTGCAGCCGTTTTACCGCATTTCCCTGAACATACATTTCTCTGCTGTTCCTGACGGTATTTCGATTTCTTCTGGCTGTAGTCCCTCTTCCTGTCTTCGCCATTTGCCTACCTTCCATCTCTCAACTACATTTTCCGTTCAAAAATACGAAGCTTCGCACTTTTGGATCTCGGATTCTCTTCCATTTCCTCTTTTCCCGGTAAGATCGGTTTCCTTGTGATCACCTTACCCTTGGATTTCTTTCCGCATACGCAGACCGGAAAATCCGGCGGGCAGGTACAGGGATTTTCATTTTTTCGGAAAATGGTCTTAACGATCCTGTCTTCCAGAGAATGGAATGTAATGATACAGATCCTTCCTCCGTCATCCAAGAGATCGATCATGCCGTCCAGGGAATCCCGGAGCACGTCAAGCTCCCGGTTGAGCTCAATACGTATTGCCTGGAAAGTCCTCTTGGCCGGATGTCCTCCTGTAGCTTGTATTTTCATGGGGATCGCACCCCGTATGATCTCTGTCAGTTCTCCGGTTGTCCGGATCGGTGCCTGCTCTCTGGCAGCCACAATATGTTTCGCTATATTTTTGGCAAATTTATCTTCGCCGTAATCGCGGATAATCCGATACAGCTCCCGTTCCTCATAACCGTTGACTATATCACCGGCTGTACGGCTCTGTCTTCTGTCCATTCGCATGTCCAGAGGAGAATCGTACCGATAGGAAAAACCTCTCTCTTCATTATCCAGCTGATAAGATGACACTCCCAAATCCAGCAGGATCCCGTCCACCTTCTCAATGCCACGGGATCTCAGCTCATCTGCCATGTAACAATAATTGCTGCGAATGATTGTCACCTGATTAAAGGCTGACAGCCGTTCACTCGCAGCAATTATCGCATCCTGGTCTTGATCTATGCCAATAAATCTCCCCTTGGCAGAAAGTTTCTTACACACCTCTGTGGCGTGTCCCGCTCCTCCTAAAGTGCCATCCACATAGATTCCATCCGGCTTTACCCTTAAGCCGTCAATGGTCTCATTGAGTAATACAGATTTATGCTTAAATTCCATATCCGTCTCCTGTGGGATTTCTACCTGCGTTATGCTCAAATGACGATTCCTATGTTCTGCATGCTTTCCGCAATGCTGTCCATATCATCATAATTGCAGTTCTCGCTCCACTTCTCTTTGCTCCAAACCTCGATCCGGTTCAAATTACCCGTAAGCACCACATCCTTATCCAGACCAGCGAACTGGCGCAGCGTCTGCGGCACCAGGATTCTTCCCTGCTTATCCAGCTGACATGTTGTAGCTCCGGCTACAAAGAAACGTGAAAAGGTTCTTGCGTCTTTATTTGTAAGTGGTAATGCTCGGAGTTTCTCTTCAAAAGCAACCCATTCATCCATCGGATAAATAGAAAGGCAACCATCCAACCCTCTTGTCAGTACGAACTCTTCCCCTAAGAGTTCCCTGAACCTGGAAGGGATGATCAGACGCCCCTTCGCGTCGATCGTATGATTATACTCGCCCATGAACATGAAACCCACCTACTCTCGTGAAACACGATTCTCCCCTTCGTGCTTCCAGGGTGCAAATGGTGTATTCTGCCACTCATCCCCATTCGCTACCACTATTCACCACTTTCTACCACTTATGTAATCATTCTAAACTATTTACCATGAAAAAACAAGTGCATATCCAAGTTTTTTTTCATTTCATGAAATATCCACAGGTTTTTTTTCAACCTGTTTATTTTCTGTGCATTATTATGAAATGAAAAAGCTTCCGGACAGTCGCCGGAAGCTTTTTTCTGACTTTATGTTCTGTTATTTTATGACATTTTAAAGGCCTTTGAACACAAAGGAAAATTTCATCTTTCCATTGGTATCCAGAAGGTATTCCGGATGGGTGCGGGCACCCCAGCTGTCATCTCCTCCAACACCCATCTGCGCCTTTGCGGCACGGACAACGGTATAATGGATTGCCGGAAGCTCATAGGGATGCATGGCATTTTCCATTTCATGAGGAGTATATGGAAGTGCCGAGAACATCATCGGGCCGTTTTCTTTATCCATCTCAAAGAGCATTCCTCTACCCTTTCTGTCTGTGATCTTTGCCCAGCGTACTTCCTCTTTGTTTCCGCATTCCTGCGGCACAAGATAGCGTGCCATATTGTCTGTCACGAGATTCTCATAAATGCCGAGCTTTGCGCCATGCTTCCGGTCTGCATAAGTCTCTGCCGGTCCCAGGCCGTACCACTGAACATGATCATAATCCGCATTGAATTTAAAGAGTACTCCGAACTCCGGCATATCGCCCAGCTCTTTTACAGGATCATAGGTCAGCGTTGTCTTTACTCTTCCATCTCCGGTTACCTCATAGGCAAGACGGCATTCACTGGCAGGCGTAGTTGGCAGGATGTAGGTAAAAGCAACCTCCACGCTGTTTTCGTGAACCGTTGTCTCCGGAGCATTGGCCGGACCATACATGCCTTTTCGGTAATCCTTATGACTTGCGTACATACTGGCGATCTTCCACTGTGCATAGCGCATCTGCATCAGACTTCCGCAATCATTATCTGTAGGTGCTCTCCAGAAGTTGGGCTTCGGAATCGCTTCGATCATTTCTCTTCCTGCATATTTATACGAAACCAGACCACCATTGAGAACAGAAAACAGCACTTCGAAATTTTCCCCGCGGACGCCGATGTTATGAAGGCTTCTCACAAACTCCACGCCACACGCAGGAGCTTCCGGTGTTCCTTCCACCTGATAAACATACTGGCCGAAAGCAACCTCATGTCCTGCCTCTGCCCAAAGTGTTTTTTCTCTGAGAAGGAAGGCTACGGTTACCGTATATTCGCCCGGGCGCTGCTGTTTTCCAAATGGAAGTCTGTAGGTCTGTTGGCTTAAAGGCTCCACCGCTGTATCCAGTGTCTCTGTGCGGAGAACATGACCGTTCTTTGCAAGAGTCACTTCACATCGGAATGTGTCCGTATTTACAAAAAGATTTTTGTTGATGATCTTAACAGAATCCTCACTTACCTGCGCAGTGATATTCTGGTAGTTGAATTTTACCTCCTGCATCTTTGGTGAAGCATCTCTGTCTCCGCCGTATGCGATACCGTTTCCACTGAAATTATAATCTGTAGGACGTTCACCGAAGTCTCCGCCGTATGCCTGGAATTCTTTACCGTAACGGTCTTTTTTGTAAATAGACTGATCAATGTAATCCCAGATAAAGCCACCCTGATATTTCGGTTCTGTATCTGTAAGATCTGTATATTTATGCATTGCGCCGCAGGAATTTCCCATTGCATGGGTATACTCACAGCAAATAAACGGCTTGCTGTCATCCTTTGCAAGGAACTCCCGGATCGCTTCTACGGAAGGATACATCTGGCTTTCCATGTCACTGGTGGCATTGTAGCTGCGGTCATGGAAAACCCCCTCATAATGTACCAGTCTTGTAGGATCATTCTTGTGGTAGAACTCAGACATCTCAAAGATATCTTTTCCACCAAAGGATTCATTTCCACAGGACCAGATCAGGATCGCCGGGTGGTTCTTGTCACGCTGATACATGGAATTTACACGGTCCAGCATCATGCCCAGCCATTCCGGTTTGTTGTGCGGAACGATATCCGTGTGATCTCCGGTAAATTCTGCTATATCCCAGGTTCCGTGAGATTCCAGATTGTTTTCTGCGATCATGTAAATACCATATTCATCACAGAGACGGTAGATCGGAGATGCATCCGGATAATGACAGGTACGGATTGCATTGATGTTGTTCTGTTTCATGGTCACGATGTCTTTGAGCAGTTCCTCCCGGGACACATGTCTTCCTGTGACAGAGCTGAACTCATGGCGGTTCACACCCTTGAATACGATACGTTTTCCGTTAAGGGTCATGATACCATCCTTCATTTCAAAACGGCGGAAACCGACTTTCTCCGGGATGATCTCCTGGAGCTTTCCGCTTTCATCACTGATCTCCAGCTCCAGATCATAGAGATTCGGCTCTTCTGCACTCCAGAGAAGGGGATCCTGAATCTCCCAGGTACAGGTATCCTCTCCGTTCAGAGATCTTTCCTCCTGCAAAAGGATCTCTCCCTTTCTGGAAAGTGTAAGCTTCATTTTTCCTTTTCCCCAGGTACTGGTCACGATCTCAAGCTCGGCTTTTTTGAGAGTTTCATCCGGAATGGCACGGATCCTGAGATCATATACATGGACATCCGGTACCGTAAACAGATAAACATCTCTGTAAATTCCAGAAAAACGGTAAAAATCCTGATCCTCGCACCAGCTGCTGGCTGTCCATTTAAACACCTGTGCCGCCAGCTTGTTCTCGCCGTCCTTCAGATATTCCGTAAGTTCGAATTCTGACGGAGTAAAAGAATCTTCACTGTATCCCACAAATTTTCCATTGAGCCACAGAGCCAGGCCGCTCTCTGCTCCCTGGAATGAAACAAATACTCTTTTTCCTTTCATGCTCTCCGGCACATGGAAATATCTCACATAGCTTGCCACCGGGTTAAAACGTTCCGGGATCTGTCCCGGATGAAGTTCTTCATGGCCTTCCCACGGATACTGGACATTGGCATACTGCGGTGCATCATATCCTTCCATCTGGATATGTGCCGGCACATAAATGTCCTCCCAGTCCTTACAGGAATATGCTTCTTCCTCAAAGCCTGGGATAGCAGATGCATAATTCCGTGCATAATGGAACTTCCAGAGACCATTCAGACTGTGACGGAAAGAAGTTTTCCCATCTTCTCTCTCTTCCTCACAGCGATAATATGTATGATCTGAGTGGGCATCCATTCTTCCGTCGCTGAAATACCGGGGATCTTTTAACAGAGAATGATCAAATTTTTTCATTTTTTCCTCCTGCCCGGCAGATTCTTTTTTTCTGCCGGATCCTTCGTTTTTTATGCTATGATCATTATAGTATAATCCACCGGATTATGGTATAATATGTTTCGCCAAAATATATAACATTTAGAAACAGGTGAATATCATGTCGATCTATTTCAGAAACACTCCGGTCAGTGCTCCCTTCATGTTTGAATCTCTTGGGAACCACTGGAATCAGGTTAATATCTTCCGTCCGGACGGATATCCGTATTATCATTACCTCCAGACTGAAAAGGGTACCGGACGCATTGAAGTCCGTGGAAAATTTTATACTCTCGGAGCCAACGAGGGCATCCTCATCGCCCCCGGTGTCCCTCATTCCTATCACAGGGAGTCTACTTCCTGGACCACGATGTTTGCCACCTTCACAGGAACACTGGCAGGCAGCATTCCTTCCATGACAGACAACCAGGAAGTGATCCTTATCGAAAAGGAACAGGGAGCCAGTATCCGAAAAATGATTTCTTCTACCTTGCGTAAATATCATCAGCCCACACCGGATATGAAATCTCTTTCTTCCGACTGCTATAATTTTCTTATGAATTTTACAGACTGTGCAGCTTCTCCGAAGATACAGGATAATCCTCTCTACCAGAGATATGTGATCCCGGTAATAAAAGAAATCGAAACCAGTTATCAGCAGGATATCACTGCAGCGCAGCTGAGCCGGAGCGTTTTTGTCTCTCCGCAGTATCTTTCCCGTCTGTTCCGCCGTTTTATGGGCTGCTCGGTTTACGAGTACGTTACCATGTACCGCATCAGCCGCGCACGTGAGCTTCTGCTTTCCAGACCGGATATGAAGATCCAGGATGTTGCCGGCGCTTCCGGATTTTCCGATGCCAGCCACTTTATCGCCATGTTCCGTAAAGTCACAGGCACAACTCCTCTGGATTTCCGAAAGATGTACTGATATATTCCTACTGCACAGCACAAAAACTGCCCTGCCGGAAACGTCGTAGAAGACGTTTTCCTGCAGGGCAGTTTTCTGCTGCTCTTATCAGCCAAATGCCGGTATCCTATCCTATATTCTGATCCATCAGACAAAAGCATCTGTATCCTATATCTGTTTGATATCTGTTTGATCTCAGTTTCCGTAATATAATTCCAGAATACGGTCAACTCTTTGGCTGGCCTCCAGATTCTTCAGAAGATCGCTCCTGCTCCTGATCTGGCTGTCCAGCTTCTTCCGTTCCTCCTGCAGCTGCTGCAAAAGTGACGCTTTCCGAAGAGCTTCCTCTTTCTTCTGTATCTCGTTCTGATCCATTTTTTTCTCCCTGTACAGTCTCTGTTTCCAGATTCTCTGCTACATTTTCCCGTTGCTGTTCCGCTTCTTTCTCTGCCTGCTGATCTTTCTCGATCCTTCTCATCCGTACTTTTGCCCGCTTTCTGGACATCACGCGTTTCACTGCAACTACCACGGTGCAAAGAACAAAAAGTATTACCGAGATCACCAGTGAAACATCCACGCCGGTTCCCGGAAACAGTATTTTATCTGTGCGGAACCACTGGAGCACTGCTCTTCCAAGACCATAGCCTGCCAGATATCTCAGAAAGATCTCTCCCTGAAATACTTTTTTGCGAAGCAGCATCATAAGCATCAAAAGCACAAGCAGACACCAGAGACTTTCATAGAAAAACAAGGGCTGTACCAAAATCCAGGTACCACCGTCCACGGTTTGAAGCTTTTCACGCATAGCCGTGGTGACCTCTCCTGCCCGTACCGCAGTCAACGGCAGCTGCATGGAAAAAATGTTGTCTGCATATTCCCCGAAAGATTCTCTGTTAAAAAAGCTCCCCCACTTTCCTATTATCTGCCCGATCAGAAGTCCCATGCAGGCAAGATCTGCCATCTGCCAGAAGGATTTCTTTCGGATCCTGCAGTAGGCCGCACCACCCAGCACACCGCCCAGAAGTCCGCCATAAAACATAAGTCCTCCGGACCGTATATTCAGAAGCTGTCCCGGATCATTTTTATAAAGGCTCCAGGAAAAAGCCGCATAAAGCAACCTCGCCCCTGCCACACCGGAAAGCAGCGTTATGATGGCCAGATCCAGATATGCATCCGGATCTTCATGATTTCTTCTGGCTTCCAGTACCACAAAAAAGATTCCCAGAAGCATTCCTATCGCGATCAGGACGCCATAGATCGTGATCTCAAAGCCAAAGATCTCAAAGGATCTCGGCACATGATCCAAAACCAGATCTAATCCGGGAAACCGAATTGACATATCCATAAAATCACCTGTTATAATTTTTCAGCTTACAGCCGGTATTTCACAGACGTTGGTGATCACACGTTAAATCTGAATAAGATCACATCTCCGTCCTGTACAACGTACTCTTTTCCTTCCATACGTACAAGGCCCTTCTCTCTGGCACCTGCATAGGAACCGCAATCCAGAAGATCCTGATAATTCACAACCTCTGCTTTGATAAATCCACGTTCAAAGTCTGTGTGGATCTTACCTGCTGCCTGCGGTGCCTTGGTTCCGATCTTGATGGTCCATGCTCTTGTCTCATCCTCTCCTGCTGTCAGGAAGCTCATAAGGCCAAGAAGGTGATAGCTTGCGCGCACCAGCTTCTCCAGGCCGGATTCTGTCAGTCCCAGATCCTCAAGGAACATCTTTCTCTCATCCTCATCCAGTTCGGAGATCTCCTCCTCGATCTGCGCACAGATCACAAATACCTCGCTGTTCTGTTTGGCAGCGTATTCACGTACTGCCTGTACATACTGATTGTTCGCCCCATCATCTGCGATATCATCCTCTGCAACGTTAGCCGCATAGATCACCGGTTTTGCAGTAAGAAGATTATAGGTTGCAAGCCATGCATCCTCATCTTCGTTCTCTGTTTCCAGAGTAATGGCAAGCTGTCCCTCTTCCAGATGCGCCTTTACTTTTTCAAGGAATGCAAGCTCTTTGGCAGCTTCCTTATCCATACGTGCAGTCTTGGTAACCTTGGCAATTCTTCTCTCGAGGATCTCAAGATCAGAGAAAACAAGCTCCAGATTAATAGTCTCGATATCGCGGAGCGGATCAATGCTTCCATCTACATGAACAACATTGGAATCCTCAAAGCAGCGTACCACGTGAACGATAGCATCTACCTCACGGATATTTGCAAGGAACTGGTTTCCAAGTCCCTCTCCCTTAGATGCGCCTTTTACAAGACCTGCAATATCGACGAATTCGATCACTGCCGGTGTTACTTTTTTTGATTTATAAAAATCTCCGAGAAGATTCAGTCTCTCATCCGGAACGGTTACAACACCCACATTGGGGTCGATAGTACAGAACGGATAGTTTGCGGATTCTGCTCCGGCTTTTGTCAGTGAATTGAATAATGTACTTTTTCCTACGTTAGGAAGACCTACGATTCCTAATTTCATCTCTCTATATACGTCCTTTCGATATATTTATTTACAGTATTTTTCAGATACTCTTTAAACAGGCCTTTCCGTTTTTCAGGCCATTCCTGTCCCATATTACCATACACAGCCTGAAATCGCAACTGTGAGGCATTTATTGTTACTGTCAGTCCCTGGACATGATCATCAGAAGCTGCCCGCTTTCATACAGGATCTCTGCGGTTTCTTCCGAAATCTCATTGCTGACGGTCAGGCCACTGTCTTCTACTGTCAGATGATATCCGTTCAGCGGATACTTAAATCCCTTCAGAGTTAGGCCTGTCACATCACCTCCCACAGTAAAGAATGAAACATATTTTCCAAACTGCTCCTCTCTGTGCAGTATGGTTCTGCTTTCTGCAAGTGTGATATAATTCCACTGATCTGCGATCGCAATACGAACGCCCTGTTCCTTACCCATGGAAAGCAGTCCCAGATTCGCCAGCACATGATCCAGCCTTGTGCCGGTAGCTCCCAGGATCAGGATATCCTTTGCACCCTTGCGGATCATCTGGTTTACCGCAGACTGTGTATCCGAATCATCCTTCTCTGGCTTCAGCCTGATGATCTCCGGTCCCTTCAGGCTTTCCATATATTTTTGGCCTTCTTCGGAAAGACTGTCAAAATCCCCAATTGCAAGATCCGGAATAAATTCCCGGTTTTTCATAAACCATTCCATCCCCTTATCTGCAGCAACAAGAGTGATTTTCTCTCCTCGGCTTTCTTCTATTCTTTTTTTTAAAAAATCGAGGGCAAAACCATTCTGGATATTGCCCCCGCTGATTATTATTGTATCGATCATTTTCAGTCCAGCTCTTTTTTGATATTGTGGATTTTTTCTGTAATGTGTCTTACATTGGCTGCCACATCGCCCTTAAATACCCAGGAACCTGCGACCATGAGGTTTGCACCGGCACGCATAACCGTCTCCAGTGTATCATCATTGATACCACCATCTACCTGGATATCAACATCCAGCTCTTCTTCATCAATAAGCTCACGAAGCTCCTGGATCTTCTCCGTGCATTCGTCCATGTATTTCTGTCCGCCAAATCCTGGCTGAACAGTCATTATCAGCACCATATCCACATCTTCAAGAAGATGGCTGATGTCATTTACCGGTGTGGATGGCTTGATCGAAACTGCCGCCTTTACCCCTGCTGCCCTGATCTGCTCCAGTGTACGCTCCAGATCCTCACATGCCTCCGCATGTACAGTAATGGAATCTGCTCCGCATTCTACAAAATCGCGGATATATCTTTCCGGTTCTGTTACCATCAAATGTACGTCGAAAAACATGTTGGATTCTTTCCGGATCGATTTGATCACCGGCATTCCAAAAGAAATGCTGGGAACAAAATCTCCATCCATAACATCAATATGCAGATATTCAACGCCTTCCTTTTCCAGAATTTTGATCTGTTCTCCCAGTCTGTTAAAATCTGCTGATAAGATCGACGGGCACAATCGGTATTCCATGACTCAGTATCTCCTTTTCTCTTTTAATTCCTGGTGCAGCTCCAGATAATCTTCATATCGGAGTCTGCTGATCTCATTGTTCTCAAGGGCTTCCTTAACAGCGCAGCCCGGTTCATGTATGTGACGGCACCCCTGAAAGCGGCACTGTCCTTCATATCTTCGGAACTCTGGAAAGTAATCCTTCAGTTCCTGCTCCTCCATATTTTCAATATATAAGGAGGAAAATCCCGGCGTATCCACAAGGAATGTATCCTGTGCCACCGGTATGATCTGTGCATGGCGCGTGGTATGTTTTCCCCGTTTCAGCTTACGGCTGATCTCACCGGTTTCCATCTCCACTTCTTCCTGAAGGGAATTTGTAAGAGAAGATTTTCCCACGCCGGATGGGCCGGCAACCACAGTTGTCCTTCCCTGAAGCACTTCTTCGATCTCGTCGAGTCCTTCTCTCTTCAGGGCACTTGACAGGATCACCTGATAGCCGCAGCTCTGGTATGTTTCATAGAGAAATTCCAGCTCTTCCGTTGTTGCCAGATCTTTTTTGTTAAAACAGATGACTGCCGGAACACCTTCCCTCTCCATCATAATGAGGAAACGATCCAGAAGCATGAAGTTCGGCTTCGGATTATCCATGGCAAAGATCACCAGTGCCTGATCTACATTGGCCACAGCCGGACGGATCAGAGAATTCTTCCGCTTGTGGATCTCCGTCACACTTCCCTCCAGTTCCTTTTCATCCAGAACTGTAATGTCCACATTGTCACCTACCAGAGGCTTGAATTTATCCTTACGGAAAATTCCCTTGGCTCTGCATTCATATGTATTACCGTCTTCTGCATATACGTAGTAAAATCCGGCAATACCTTTGATTATCTTTCCCTGCATGATCACTCAGCTTTCTTGAATGCAACCGTGTAGGTTCCAAGCTGCTGATAATCTCCGTCCATCTCTTCATAGAGATAGATAGTTCCTGAGGTAACGCCCTCAGCACCTGAGATATCAAGCTGATACGGGAAGCTGATATTCTGTCCATCAATGATGGTGGATGCCTTAGGCTCACCGTTTACGTCCTGGATCAGTTCCAGACGGATCGCGCCTCCATTGTAGCCGGACGGGGTATCCAGTGTCTGTGTACATTTCCAGCCTGTGTTTGCATTGACATCTGCTGTAGATGTAGTTGTGGATACTGTGCTGTCCGCAGATGCTGTGCTGTCTGTGGATGCTGTACTGTCTGTAGATGCTGTACTATCTGTAGATGCTGTGCTGTCTGTAGATGCTGTGCTGTCTGTGGATGGAGCCTTGTCACCGGAGCTGATGGTAATGCTGATCGGCTGATCCGGGTCTGCTGCCGCATAGGCTTCCGGATCCTGTGCGATAACTGTACCTACAGCTTCTGTACTCTGCTGTTCTGTTATCTGAATATCAATAAATTTACCTAAAGTAGTAAGCGCATCATCCTTGGTCATTCCTACAACACTCGGAACCTCAGCATTATCGCCATAATCAACCCCTCGACTGACTGTCAGTGTTACAGAAGAGCTTGCCTGCACAGAAGTACCTGCTGCCGGTTCGACATTGTAAACATATCCCGGATCTACCAGTGCATATCCGTTGTCATCTGTGTCGCTGTATTCTTTCTGGACATTTACCTGAAGTCCAAGATCTTCCAGAGTCTGCTGTGCATCGATTCCTGTGCGTCCATCCAGATCCGGGATCGTAACCTGTGCTGTTCCGGTGCTTACCCAGTATTTCACAGTTGTATTGGCTTCAACCTGTGTTCCCGCAGCTGTCTCCTGACGGGAGATCCTGCCTTTTTCCTGATCGGATGCCTCCTCACCGGCCATCTGGACACCCAGATGTGCATCGTTTGCAAGTGTTTTAGCCTCTTCCTCTGTCTTGCCTACAAGATCAGGAACAGTTGCCAGACCGTCAGCTGCTGATTCCTGCTTCGCTTCTGCCTTGCTGCTGTCTGCAGCTCCGCTGCTGCCGGTTCCAAACAGTCCTGCGGCACGTCCAAGCACTACCACAAGAACGATCAGAAGGACTGCACCTCCGATCAGTGCCGCAATCGTCAGGCCTCTTCCGGAACCATGATGCTTCTTTTTCTTTCCGGATCTATGCTCGGATCTCGGTCTGTATTCTTCCTCTGCATCATCGTAATCGTTATCGTCGTATTTTTCTTCCTCAAGTGCGGTGATCTCCGGTTTTGTGATCTGCTTCGGTGTATGTTTGATCTCACCAAGCTCTTCTTCTGAGATCACAACCGTCTTGGCATCGTTGTCAACTGTAGTAAGCCTTACAAAATCACCCTGGGGATCGATCAGAGAATGCTTCAGGTCTGCGATCACATCCTCCATACGGCTGTAACGACGATCTACACTTTTCTGTGTACATTTCAGAATGATCTGCTCCAGACTGTACGGAAGGTCCGGTGTATACACACTTGGCGGGACCATCTCTTCCTGCAGATGCTTGATAGCGATCGCCACAGTGGTATCTCCGTCAAAAGGAACTCTTCCTGTGACCATCTCATACAGTGTGATTCCAAGAGAATAGATATCGCTCTTCTCATCGCTGTATCCGCCTCTCACCTGCTCAGGTGAGCTGTAATGTACAGATCCCATTACATTGGAGCTGATCGTATTGGAAGATGCAGCTCTGGCAATTCCAAAGTCTGTCACCTTTACTTTACCATCTGTGGAAATAATGATATTCTGAGGTTTCACATCTCTGTGAACGATACCATGGCTGTGTGCCGCCTCCAGACCCATAGAAACCTGGATTGCGATACTTGTAGCCTCTTTAATGGAAAGCTTTCCCTTCTTGGAGATGTATTCCTTCAGAGTGATACCCTCGATCAGTTCCATAACAATGTAATAAACACCGCCGTCATCTCCTACGTCAAATACATTGACGATATTCGGATGTGTAAGACCAGCTGCCGCCTGGGCCTCACTTCTGAATTTCTTTATAAACGTGGTGTCTTCCCGAAACTCCGGTTTCAGGACCTTCACGGCAACAAAACGGTTCAGCTTATGGTCCATAGCCTTATAGACATCTGCCATTCCGCCAGTTCCGATTTTTCCTACGATCTCATAGCGCTCGGCTATGATCATTCCCGTCTTCAACATGCTTCCACCTCATTCGTGAATGGCTCTACCAGTACGACTGCAATATTATCCTTACCACCATTCTGATTTGCTTCCCGAAGGAGCGCACTGCCCTTCTGATCAATATCTGCTTCCGGATCGGATATGATCTCCTGGATCTTCTCATCTTCAACCATATTGCTGAGACCGTCTGAACACATCAGGATCGTACATCCTTTTTCAAGTTTCAGATCAAAGAAATCCACATCCACCGTTTTCTCCGCGCCAAGTGCCCTTGTAATGATGTTCTTATCTGGATGATTCCGTGCTTCCGCTTCGCTGATCTCGCCCATTCTCACCATTTCCTGTACCAGGGAATGATCTCTGGTGACCTGGCGGATTCCGTCCTGGATCACATATAAACGGCTGTCACCCACATTGGCTACATAGGCATACTGATCTACAATAGTCGCCACCACCATAGTGGTTCCCATGCCCCGGAGGTTTTCGTCTTCCTGCGCACGGTTTCTGATCTCCGTGTTCGCAGCTTCGATCGCATGACGAATAACCTTCACAGGATTGTAATCCGCATCTTCACGGATTTCATCCACAAGGATCCGTACTGCATGTGAGGATGCATAGTCACCGGCGTTATGTCCGCCCATTCCGTCCGCGACTGTGAAAAGATTAGGCAGATTTCCAACCGGACCTTCAGATGCAAACACGTAATCCTGATTCATCTTCCGCTTCTGCCCTACATCAGTAGCTGAGTATATCCTCATGTCACTTCTCGCTTTCTGTTTTTTCCATGTAACTTTTTCTTAGCTGTCCACAGGCACCGTCGATATCGCTGCCCATTTCCCTTCTAATAGTAACATTAATTCCGTATTTTTCAAGTTTTATTTTGAAATTCTCCACAGCCTGTCGAGTAGACCTCACATAGGAGCGTTCCTTGATGGGATTGACCGGAATCAGATTTACATGGCAATTGATGCCTTTTATACGGCCTGCCAGCTGTCTCGCATCTTCTTCACTGTCGTTGACGCCAGCTACAAGACTGTACTCAAAGGTGATCCTTCGGCCTGTTTTGTCAAAATAATTTCTGCAGGCATCCAGAACCTCATCCATGGAATACTTATTCGCGATCGGCATCAGTTCCTGTCGTTTTTCATCATTTGGAGCATGAAGGGAAAGTGCCAGAGTGATCTGAAGCTTTTCTTCAGCCAGATCATACATCTTCGGCACGATCCCACAGGTAGAAACCGTCACATTTCTCTGACTGATCCCAAGACCGTTTTCGTCGGTAAGGATCCGGACAAAACGGACAAGATTGTCATAATTATCCATCGGCTCACCGGTTCCCATCACAACTACATTGGCCACACGTTCACCGGTATCTGCCTGGATACGGTAAATCTGATCCAGCATCTCGGACGGTTTCAGGCATCTGGTCAGTCCTCCGATGGTAGATGCACAGAATCTGCATCCCATACGGCAACCCACCTGAGAAGAAATGCACACAGAATTTCCGTGGTGATACCGCATGAGAACACTCTCGATCACATTTCCATCTTCCAGCCGGAACAGATATTTTCTGGTTCCGTCAATTTTTGAGATCCTTACATCTGCCTGGGTCAGTGCTGTGATCGGATAAGCCGAAAGCTTTTCCCTGAGGCTTTTGGAAAGATTTGTCATTTCATCCCAGGAGGTAACCAGCTGCTGGTGAAGCCATGCATAGATCTGTTTCGCCCGGAAAGGCTTTTCACCGATCTTTGTCATGAATTCCTTCAATTCCTCCATGGTCATGGATTTTACATCTGTCATTTTCTGTTATTTCCTTCTGAATCTGGCAATAAAGAATCCATCTGTCTTATGTATTCCCGGCAGAAGCTGCAGATAGCCAAGCTTCGTGGATTTACAGTGCAATTCCTCCGGAATATACGGATCCAGGCTTTCCAGCCGGTACGGATAATTCTTTAAAAACCATAATACATTTTCTTCGTTTTCTTCCCGGGCAATGGTACATGTGCTGAAGATCAGCGTTCCATCCGGTTTCACATACTTTGCAGCCTTATCCAGGATCATTCTCTGGAGCATTACGATCTCTTCCTGTTTCTGCGGAGTTGCCCGGTATTTGATTTCCGGTTTCTTGCCGATAACTCCATAACCGGAGCACGGTACATCCGCGATCACAATATCCGCAACCTGTTCGGAATCCGGATCATATACCGTTGCATCCTGAACTCTGGCTTCCACATTGATCACTCCGGTCCTATGGATGTTTTCTTTGATAAGATCTGCCTTATACTGACTTACATCTCTGGCATCCACATTTCCGTAATCCCCCATTTTGTCTGCCGCATGGATGCTTTTTCCACCTGGTGCAGCGCACATGTCGATGATATGGTCACCTTTTTTCGGACTTGCAGCTTCCGCTACAAGCATAGAGCTTACATCCTGCACCAGGATCTTTCCCTGAAGGAAGGTCTCAAGTGTCAAAATATGATTGTAATCGGAAATCTTCAGTGCATAGGGAAGATAAGGAGCCTGTTCTACTGTCACTCCCTGAGACTTCAAACTGGTGACGATCTCTCTCAGAGACGCCTTATGAGTACGGCACCGTACTGTGATCGGTCTTTCTGTCAGAAAATCCTCCAGGATCTTCTCCGTAGTCTTCACTCCGTAGGCTGCTTTCCATTTTTCTACCAGATATTCCGGCATGGAATATTTCACAGAAAGATAACGAACTTCGTTTTCTTCCCTGGAAGGAAGCTCCAGATCACCGATCTCTCTTGCGATCGTACGGAGCACCCCGTTGACAAAGGGCTTTAGATTATAAAAGCCTTTTCGCTGTGCCAGCTTTACCGCTTCATTGCATACTGCACTGTCCGGAACACTGTCCATAAATTTCAGCTGATATACCGCACTTCTCAGAATCTCACGGATCTGCGGTTTCATCTTGTTTACAGAAACCTTGGAAAAAGAATCGATGACATAATCAATATAGATCCTGTATTCCAGGGTTCCCTCACATACTCTTGTAATAAAGCTACGTTCCTGTTTCGGAAGAAACTGATATTTGGAAAGCGCATTCCGGATCGCAATATGGCTGTGCTCACCCTCCTCCTCGATCTGTAACAGGATCTCAAGGATCAGTTCTCTGGTATTTACTCCGCTGCTAATCACGATCTCTACCTCCTGCAAGGATAATCAGTCTCAGAAGCTGCAGAATAGATGCCGCCAGAGCTGCTACATAGGTAAGCGCTGCCGCTGTAAGTACTTTTCTTGCACCCTTTTTTTCATCTGCACCTAAGATACCTGTACTTTCCAGCATTTTAAGCGCTCTGGAAGACGCATTGATCTCAACCGGAAGTGTCACCAGCTGAAACAGTACTGCCAGTGAAAACAAAACAATTCCCAGAGTTACCAGCGGATCAATGGAAAAGATCAGTCCTGCGATAAACAGCGGCCATGAAAGCTGGGAACCAATATTTGCGGCAGGTACAATGGCTGAACGGATATTCAGTGGTGCATAATTGATCGCATCCTGGATCGCATGGCCACATTCATGTGCTGCCACCCCCACAGCCGCCAGAGAATTTCTTCCATAAATATCTTCTGAAAGGGAAACCGTTTTCGTTCTCGGATCATAGTGATCCGTAAGACTTCCGCGGATCGGAACCACCTGTACGTCTGTGATCCCAGCCGCTCTCAGGATCCTCTGTGCAGCTTCCGCACCGGTGATACCTGAATGACTCCGGACCTTTTTATAGACTGCAAAGGTACTGCGCAGCTTCGCGGATGCCGCAAGAGAAAGAAGCATTCCGATCACGAGCAAAAGAATCGTGGGGTCCATTCCCCATCCGTAATAACCATATCCGTACATAACTCATCACTCCCTGGAATCTCTGAACATGTCTCCTGGTTTCAACTGATATCCCCGAAGGAACGCATCCGCTTCCATGCGTTTTTTGCCTTCCAGCTGCACTTCATGGAGCACGAGTACCTTCTGGCCGCATGCTACCTGGATTCCTCCTTTGTCAGCGGCTATCACAGTTCCCGGTGCTTCCTGTGTCTGTTTTTCCAGAACAGAGCTCTTCCAAACCTTCAATGTTTTTCCATTGATAAAAGTAAAAGCGCTTGGCCATGGATCAAGGCCTCTTACCAGACGCTCCAGTTCTTCCGCATTTTTGCTGAAATCCAGAAGCCCCATTTTTTTGGAGATCATGGCAGCATATGGTGTTGGACTCTCCTCCGGCTGTTTCTCGCGGGTTGCAGTTCCGTCAAAAATGGACGGTAAAGTCTGTACCAGAAGCTCTGCACCTGCCTGTGCGAGCTTATCAAACAAGCTTCCACCTGTCTCATCTTTGACAAGCGGAACCACGATCCTAGAAATCATATCACCGGTATCCAGACCGGTTCCCATCTGCATAATGGTAACACCGGATTCTTTTTCACCGTCGATCACCGCCTGCTGGATCGGTGCAGCTCCACGATATTTAGGAAGCAGAGACGCATGGATATTGATACATCCGAATCTCGGCATATCCAGGATGCTCTTTGGAATGATCTGCCCGAATGCCGCAACAATGATGATGTCCGGTGCAAGATTTTTCAGTTCTTCCACAAATTCAGGATCTCTTACCTTCACCGGCTGCAGTACCGGGATCCCGTGTTTCAGTGCTTCTTCTTTTACAGGAGTAGGCATCATAGTTTTGCCTCTGCCCTTCGGTTTGTCCGGCTGTGTGATCACAGCCTCCACTTCATATCCGTTCTCTGCCAGTGCTACAAGAGGCGCCACCGCAAAGTCCGGAGTTCCCATATAAATAATCTTCATAGTATCCCGCCTTTAGTCTTCTTCATCATAAGTTACCTTGTGAAGTTCTCCCTCCACAAGTTCTGTATACATTTTTCCATCCAGATGGTCAATCTCATGACAGAATGCTCTTGCCAGAAGGCCCTCTCCCTCGTAGATCTGTTCGTTCATATTTACATCAAGTGCTTTTACCTTCACATAGTTCGGACGTGTTACCTGTCCTGCCATTCCCGGAACGCTCAGGCATCCCTCGTCACCGGTCTGCTCGCCGCTTGTCTCAAGGATCTCCGGATTGATCAGCACGATCGGGCCCTCACCTACATCGATGACAACGATACGTTTCAGGATTCCTACCTGTGGTGCAGCGAGGCCAACACCCATTGCATCATACATGGTATCCAGCATATCTGTGATCAGTTCCCCGATCCTCGGTGTCATTTTGTCTACTGTCCGGGATTTTTTTGTCAGTACAGAATCCCCCTGTACACGGATTGTTCTAAGTGCCATTTTTCTTCTCCTTTAATTCATATCAAATTGAATGTATATTTTCCGGAATCCGGAATTTATCTCTATATATTTCTCCAGCTTCTCTCTGACTGCTGTGAGAAAGCAGATATCCCTGTGCTTCAGATGGATCACCTGACGATAAACATCCTTTACCTTACCTACCGATGCAGCTGCAGGTCCGATCATGTGAAGCTCTTCCTTCGGACTTACCCTGCGGATAAAAACTTCTATATAATACATGGCATTTTTCAGAAGTTCTTCATCCTGGCAGGCGCCAAAAACAGTCATCATATGGGCTGCCGGCGGATAGTCCAGAAGCATCCGATACCCCATTTCTTCTTTATAAAATTTCTTATAATCCTGAACAGCTGCAGCCTGGATACTGTAATGCTCCGGCTGATATGTCTGGATCACCGCCTGCCCCGGCCGATTCCCTCTGCCGGAACGTCCAACTGCCTGAGTCAGAAGCTGGAATGTACGCTCCCCGCAGTGATAGTCATCCATATTCAGCGAAAGATCTGCTGCGATCACTCCTACCAGAGTCACATTCGGAAAATCATGTCCCTTGACGATCATCTGGGTTCCCACCAGAATATCTGCCTCATGCTTTGCAAAAGAAGCCAGGATCTTCTCATAGCTGTCCTTGGTCCTTGTGGTATCAAAATCCATTCGAAGTACCCTAGCTTTCGGGAATTCTTTTTCAATGACCTTCTCGATCTGCTGGGTTCCTGCCTTAAATCCACCAATGTGCGGTGAACCACAGGACGGACAGATTTCCGGTTTCACAGTCTCATAGCCGCAATAATGACAGATCAGACGATTGCCATTGTGTTCACTTAGAGATACATCACAGTGGGGACATTTCATAACATGACCGCAGGCTCTGCAGGAAACAAAGCCCGCATATCCTCTCCGGTTCAGAAACAGCATGGCCTGTTCTCCTCTTTCAAGGACCTGCTCCAGATCCCTCTTCAGCTCCAGACTCAGTACCGAGCGGTTTCCTTTCTTTAATTCTTCCCGAAGATCCACGATTGATACCTGTGGAAGAGGCCTTTCCTCATAACGTGCGTTTAACTTTACCAGAAGATATTCTCCGTCACAGGCATGACTGTAGGCTTCCAATGACGGAGTGGCTGATCCCATGACCACACGGGCATGTTCCATTCGTGCCCTCTCAATGGCAGTCTCACGTGCATGGTACCTTGGCGTATTCTCACTTTTGTAGGTGGGTTCATGCTCTTCGTCGATAACGATCAGTCCCAGATCTGAAAACGGTGTGAACAGTGCGGATCTGGGTCCTACCATCACCTGGATCTCACCACGTTTTGCTCTTTTGAACTGATCATAACGTTCTCCCTGGGAAAGTCTGGAGTTCAGAACCGAAACCTTATCTCCGAACATGGCATAAAAGCGCCTGACTGTCTGATAAGTAAGCGCGATCTCAGGGATCAGCACGATCGCCTGTTTTCCCTCCTCCAGTACCTTCTGGATCAGGCGCATATAAACCTGGGTCTTTCCGCTTCCGGTCACTCCGAAAAGAAGTGCAGGCCTTGGGTCCGGCTCCTGCCATTCCCGAAAGATCTGCTCTGCCGCCAAAAGCTGTTCCTGGTTCAGACTCAGCTCCATGTTCTCCTTCACCAGGCCGAACCCATCGGGAATACGATACATTTCCTGACTTTCAATAGTTATCAGACCTTTTTTCTCAAAAAAATCAAGAACGGAAATGCCGGCTCCAAGCTCTTTGGAGGCATAGGTATAATCCAGGCTCCCGGCCTCCAGGATTGCCCGAAGGAACCGCTCACGTGCTTTAAAGCGGCTGCCTTCCAGCTTGCCAAGAAGTGCCTGCCCCTCTTCCTTTTTCCCTGTAAAAAGGATCAGTCTTTTCTCTTTTGCACGGACCTTGTCTTTTACAGGCAGAACTGTTTTCAGTGCCTGGATCATGGTGGAGCCATAGGTCTCCTTCATCCAGGCCGCAAGTGCGATCAGCCGGGATTCTGTTGTCTCACTGTCTGTGGACACTCCCCGGATCTCCTTGAGCTTTGACGCATCATATTTTGCCGTTCCGGAGATCCCGGTCACATAGCCTTTCCGAAGGGTATTTCCCTTTCCGAAGGGCACTGTGACCACAACTCCGGGTTTTATTGCCTGCACCAGCTCCTCAGGTACACGATACTGAAAATCCCGGTCCAGCTTTTCATGAGAAATGTCAATGATCACATCTGCATAGATCATCCATTTACGCTTTCTGATCTTCTTCCAGGATCTCCCGGATCAGTACACGCTCATCCATGGGATATTTCTTACCCTTGATCTCCTGATAATCCTCATGGCCCTTTCCGGCAAGGACGATGATATCTCCCGGCTCACCATGATGGATCGCGTAGGCGATCGCCTCTTTACGATCCGGGATCTCTACATATTTTCCATCTGTTTTTGCCATTCCGATCTTAATATCATCGATGATGGCCTGTGGATCCTCATCTCGCGGATTATCTGAAGTAATGATGGTCAGATCTGCCATCTTTCCTGAAACCTCACCCATTTCATAACGGCGCAGCTTGGAACGGTTTCCGCCACAGCCAAACAGGCATACCAGTCTGTGCGGATCATATTCCTTCAGTGTTCCGAGAAGGCTCTCCAGCGCCATGGCATTATGTGCGTAATCGATCATCAGTGTGAATTCGTCAGATACCTTGATCATCTCAATACGGCCTTTGACCCTGGCCACCTTCAGAGCTTTGATGATATTCTCCTCGGATACCTTAAAATGGCGGCAGATGGCAATGGCAGTCAGAGAATTGTAAATGCTGAACTTACCTGGAATATCGATCTCCACAGGAAAATCCATAAGTCCCTTAACATGATAGGAAATTCCCAGATAGCCCTTTCTTCCAACGAGTCTGGCGCCCTCTGCACGGAGATCTGCTTTTTCGGAAAATCCATAGGTTTCAAGTTTACAGGTGTGGCCTTCGATAATGCGGTCAAAGTGTTCATCGTCACGATTTACGATACCAACCTTACACTGTCTGAGAAGCATGGATTTGCAGTGCAGATAATCATCAAAGTCCTTGTGCTCATTCGGTCCGATATGATCTGGTTCAATATTTGTGAAAATTCCAAAATCAAACACAAATCCCTGGGTTCTGTGAAGCATCAGTCCCTGTGAGGAAACCTCCATAACGACCGCATCGCAGCCTGCTTCTACCATATCATGAAAATATTTCTGTACCATATAGGATTCCGGTGTCGTGTTGGCTGCCGGGATATGCTTCTCCCCGATAACAGCCTCGATGGTTCCGATCAGACCAACCTTATATCCGGCATTCTCAAGGATTGATTTCACCATATAGGTTGTAGTTGTTTTTCCTTTGGTTCCGGTGATACCGATGGTTTTGAGCTTTTCTGCCGGATGTCCGAACCATGCTGCTGAAATAAAGGCCATGGCGTAACGGGTATCCTCTACCTGGATCACTGTCACATCCTCCGGTGCCTCCACCGCTTCTTCCACGATGAGTGTCTTCGCACCCTTTGCCACAACATCAGGTATAAATTTATGTCCATCCACGACCGCACCTCTGATGCAGATAAAAAGGCTCCCTTCTTCTACTTTGCGGGAATCATATACAACAGAAGAAACCTCCTGCTCTGTACTTCCCTGAAGGCATTTGTATTCAAGATGTTCCAATAAGGATAAAAGATTCATTTTTCTCCTCCATCTTCCCTTTTTCCGGTCTGACGGGCAGCACACCGGAGGCGGGAAATATACTGTTCTTATTTTCTGTACATACCATATAGAATAGCACACCTCCCCCCTGTTTTCAACGTTTCTTTGAGGTACGGCCGCCTTGTAAAATATCAGCTTGTTACTGTTCACTCCGTTCTCAGTAACATCAGCTTTTTCCATAAATATCCGCATATTTTTTCCGAAGCCAGATGCCGCCCAGCACAGTCACCAAAGCTGTCACTGCCAGAAGCGTCCACAAATCCCTCCTGGTATCATCTCCGGTCTTCGGATGTGTGGACGCAGTTCTTGCCATCTGTATCTGACCGGAAGCCGGACCCTGGTCATCTCCCTGCAAAGGCAGCCCTTCTTCCGGCGTAATAGCCACCTCTCCTTTTACCATGACAGAAGCGGAGGCCTCCATCAATCGCTCTCCGGTTTCCTTGCTTGTGACCGTCACCTGGTTAAAAAGCTTCTGATCCGCTGTTTTTCCCGGGATCTTCACCACAGCCTGAAGAGAAACTGCCTCTCCCGGCGGGATCTGTTGGATCATTGCCTTTGTACGGCTGCTGTTGAGCGTTACACCTTCCTGCTCCAGAAACTGTGCATGGATCCCTGCTGCCTGAAAGCGCTCCGTTCCCACAACCGAATGAAGCGTTTTTTCACCGGTATTCACGATACAGATCTGATAGGTCACAGTCTCACCCGGTGCAGCGGTTTCTTTGTCTGCAGTTTTCTTTACAGAAAGATCCGCCTTCAGTGCCTCCAGACCATTTATAGTGGAAGCGTTCTTCCGGATCACCTCCTCCACTCTGTCCTTCACCCTGGCCTCTGCTTCCACCTGGTGCTCCAGATCTTTTTCCTGTTCATCCAGAAGCGGCGCCTGTACATAAAAGCTCCTGCTCTCTCCGGCTTTTAATTCTGCAAATTCCGCCACAGCCCCTTCTGTTAGAAGGCCTTCTGCATCTTCCCACAGCTGCCGGATCTTAGGGCATGAAAGGCTGCTGGTCAGACGGATATCTGCAAGATCCAGCTTTCCGGTATTGGCTATCTCTACCTGATAACGGATGGTCTGCCCTGCTTTCATTTTTTTATTCTGTGCAATTACCGACAATTCCATATCAGCCTCAGCAGCCTCCACGTCCAGCATAGGCGAGATTCCCTCTGCGATCACCAGCTCTTCCCCGTTTTCTTCTGTCATGAGAAAGGTTCCCGCACCGGTACAGTCCTTCTGAAGCGGTTCCTCCTGAGTCACAGGATAACTGCTTTTCTCTGCCGGAAAACGGTATTCCTGCCGCAGGATCAGCGGGATACGGAAAAAGATCTCATCCTGCCCGTTCTGCTCCACGTTCAGCACGCTTTCCAGCTTTGTGATCTCTGTATCTTCACCGCTCTGGCTCCTTACAGAAATCTGCTGTGCAGCCATATTTTTCGGGACAGAATCCGTTTCCGGAACAAAATACTCCGAAATATACGTGACCAGCGTCAGCTTTTGCGTCTCCTCAAACTCACCTTCCTCTTCATTCCCTACATTTTCCCCTCCGGTCGACGTTCCTTCCGGTGTGAGCGGACCCGTTTTCTCCTGCTCTTCATCCTCCGGCTGTACTGTTTCCCCGGATGCCAGCTGCTCCACGTGCTCATATCCTTCCTCCATTTCTATTCCGATTCCTTCCACAACCTTATCCACCGGCAATTCCTGTTCTGCCTTCTCTTCCTGCTGCAAGTCATCCTCCGGCAGCTCCGGCTCTGGCTCCTTTTCCTGCTGCCAATCATCCTCCGGCAGCTCCTGCTCTTCTTCCTGCTGCAAGTCATTCTCTGGCAGCTCCTGTTCTATCTCTTCTTCCTGCTCCACCGATGGATCTTCAATCTTCTGAAGTTCATCGTCCCACTTCTCATTTTTCTCCTTATCCTCCGAAAACCTTCTCCCGGACAGCCATTCATTCAGGCCGCGAATCCGGATCCCAAGCTCCGCCTGTCCGGATTCTATGTCTTTCCAGAACACACTCTGATCGATAAACGGTGCCTGTCCCGGCAAAAAATCTGCTCCCAGAGTCAGCTCCGGTTCTATTGTTCCTCCCAGCATGGCTCCTGCCAGCACTGTCACAATTCCGGCTTTCTTCATCTGTTTCCATATTCTGTTTTTCATGGCTCTTCCTCATTTCTGCCTGATCTGGCATTTCTTATACACATGTTTTTTTTACAGAAACTTACTTTTCCACAGACAAAGGCATCCCTCCCCGGCAAATGGTGCATGATCAATATTTTTTTCGATAAAATAAAATGGATTTCTGCATCGAAACGATGCGTGAACAGATCCCGCAGAATGCAGGATCAAGACTTTTTCAATGTATCACATTTTCAGACCATGCGCAACCGGATATAAAAATTATAAAGTTTGTTTAAACTTTCTTTATAAATTTTCCATTTCTTTTAGATTAACGACATATTTTAAACATATTTTCTCTATATAATAGGTGTTGGATAGATGAAAAACCACTCTCTATCTCCCCCCTCAAAAAATAGTAGGAATCAAACCGTCTGACTGGATCAGGCGGTTTTTCCTGTCTCGGAAAACACTCGATTTTCTATTGCATTTCCCACATAGGTCTTTTATAATAAAATATAATACTCGTGCATCGTTTTCGATGTACTCGTTACTGAATACAGTAACTGATTTCATTCCAATTTTTAAGAGAAACGAGGTATTTCCTATGAGCGAAAAAACCGTAGTAGTTGCATTAGGCCACCGGGCACTTGGCACCACACTTCCAGAGCAAAAAACAGCTACAAAACTCGCAGCGAAGGTAGTCGCAGATCTGGTAGAGGAGGGAACCCGCGTAGTGATCTCCCACAGCAACGGTCCGCAGGTAGGGATGATCCACACCGCAATGAATGAATTCGGTAAGGCACATCCTGATTATACATTTGCACCAATGTCCGTATGTTCCGCCATGAGCCAGGGTTATATCGGCTATGACCTTCAGAACGCCATCCGTGCTGAGCTTATCTCCAGAGGGATCTACAAACCGGTCAGCACAGTTCTGACACAGGTTGTCATCGATCCATACGATGAAGCATTTGCAGAGCCGGAAAAGATCATTGGACGTGTTCTTAACGCAGAAGAGGCCGAGGCTGAAGAAGAAAAAGGAAACTTTGTCACAAAGGTGGGCGAGGGCCAGTACAGACGTATCCTTGCAGCACCGAAGCCACAGAAGATCGTAGAGATTGAAACCGTAAAGGTCCTCTCTGCAGCAGAGCAGATCGTCATTGCTGCAGGCGGCGGCGGAATCCCGGTTCTTGAGCAGGGAACTCAGCTGAATGGTGCCAGCGCCATCATCGAGAAAGACCTGGCAGCAGGACTTCTTGCAGAAGAACTGAACGCTGACACTCTGATGATCCTTACAAGCGTCGAGAAAGTAAGCCTTGACCATAATACGGATCACGAATCTTATCTGGATACTATTTCCACAGAAGATGCCAAGAAATATATTGCCGGCAAACAGTTTGCGGCAGGCTCCATGCTTCCTAAGATCGAAGCAGGTGTTTCCTTCGTGGAGAAGGGAACCGGACGCCGTACCATCATCACAGACATGGCCCATGCAAAAGACGGCTACCGTGAGAAGACCGGAACTATCATTAAATGATCATTTTACGGACTCAGAATACAAAGTGAACTATAAAACTTCACTTTACATAAAAATATCCCGCAGACGGCTGCTGGTCTTACCGGCAGCTCTGCGGGATATTTTTTATACTGTCTGGCTCTACATCCGATCACTGTTACACAGTTGATCGGGCAGCCAGTATTTACATAGATTTTCGCTCAGCGATCTCAGCCATCTTCGCCTCATTCAGGCGGGTATCTCCATGGACACGGCTGTAGGAAAGATATCCGTTCATACGGTCGATCTTGGTCAGATTTCTGGAACCGCAGACAGGGCATACATCCATCTCCAGTTCCTCATGACCACAATCGTCACAGTATGCAAGAGAAAGGTTCACTCCCTCATAATATCCCAGATCCATGGCTCTGCGGATCAGTGTACGGATAGCTTCCTTATTGTAGCCGATCGGATAACGTACATACTGAATCTTACCTCCATTGCAGAGTTCCCAGAAACGTCCCTCCAGATCCTGTTTCTCGATCGGAGTTACATCCTCTGTTACATGGCAGTGGAAGCTGTTGCTCACATATGGTCTGTCAGAAACGCCCTCAATGATTCCATACATCTTACGGAACTGCTCTACCTGCAGGCCACAAAGACTCTCTGCCGGTGTTCCGTAGATCGCATAAAGATAACCATCTTCCTTCTTGTACTGATTTACCTTGTCATTGATATATTTCAGGACCTCCAGAGCAAACGCCCCATCCTCGGCAATGGATTTGCCATTGTAAAGTTCCTGAAGCTCATTTAACGCTGTGATACCGAAGGAAGCTGTCATAGGCTTCAGGATCTTGCCAATCTTTTCATTCGGTTTCAGATGTCCGCCGTAGAAACCGCCTTCACAATATGCAAGCGGGTTGGTGGATGCACGCATCTGTCCCAGATATTCGTAAGTGCGGATGTGCAGGTTACGGATCATTTCCAGATAGAAATCCAGAACCTCATAAAAATCTCTGCTCTCCGCTCTGGCCTTTGCAAGGATCATCGGAAGATGAAGGCTTACCGCACCAATGTTAAAACGTCCCACAAAAACAGGCGTATCATTCTCATCCGCCGGCTCCATACCGCCACGCTCATACCACGGACTTAAGAAAGCACGGCATCCCATCGGGCTGATGACCTTCTTGTATTTCCTGTACATACTGGAAATATAGCCTGCGCCGGACATAGACAGCCAGTCCGGATACATGGTTTTGGAGGAACACTCCACACCAGCCTCAAAAATATCCTCACAGCACTTTCCTGGACCATGGATCTCTTTGTCATAAAGGAATACGATCTTCGGGAAAAGTACCGGTTTCTTGTGTCCGGCCTTACCCTGTCCTCCCTGATGGACCTCAAGAAGGGAAATCGTACACATCTTCTCAAACTGCTCGGTTCCGAGACCAAGTGTCACCGTAACAAACGGATAATCACCTCTGGAAGAACCGACGGTATTCAGCTTGTACTCAATTCCCTGCCAGCCCTGGTCATAATCCCTGCGGACCTTATCAAGAGCATACTCAATAGCTCTCTCCTCACGGCCACTCCAGCTCTCGTCCGAGTATTTCATAAATTCGGAAATATATTTATCATAGCTCTTCTTTGCATACGGTGCCAGGATCTTATCAACCTCCGGCACTGTAAAGCCACCATACTGCTGTGCTGCTGTACTGAGAATGATATCCCCCATAACATCAAAGGCTGTATCCAGAGTCTTCGGCTCGTTATACCAGACATTGCCCATCTCAAAACCGCCACTTAAAACAGCTGCCACATCGAACAGACAGCAATTCATGGTATCCAGACGTGCAGACTGGTCATGAATATAAATGTAGCCGTCCTTACATGCCTGAAGCTCATTACGGTTCATAAAAAACTTCCGATAGAGTTCCTTGTTCAGCTCATTAAAGATCAGGCTTCGTTTCGTGGCAACAAGGGCGCTGTCTGTATTGGCATTACTTTTATCACCGATATAACGGATTGCCTGACTCTTGGTATAGACATCATCCATCATATGGATAAAATCCAGCTTGTAATTCCGATAATCACGGTAGCTCTTGGCAACTGCCGGATTCACACGCTCCAGAGCCCCCTCCACGATGTTGTGCATCTCCTGGATCTCGATCTCATTCTTTCCAAGGGAATCCGCATGCTCCTGGGCAAAACGGCAGATAAAATCCTTCTCCTCGTCTGAAAAAGTATAAAGAATACGCTCTGCGGATTTGTTCACGGCAGCCACGATCTTCTGCGGATTAAACTCTTCTCTTGTCCCGTCTTTCTTGATCACATATAACATTGCTCATCCCTCCCTGTGCTATATATAAGTCTCTATGCAAAATACTATATATAGTACCTATATCCTCTATATATTGTTTTTCATCTATATGTTGTGCTAGGCATGAGTATAACACAGCTGAGGAGAAAAGAAAAGGGATATTTCTGTATACACGAAAATACAGACACTTAGCACTGCCTGATCTCACTGCAGAAATATTCTCACAAATTCGTTCCGATCCAGTCTGCAAGAAAATCCCATAACTTCGGAAGCAGAATGGCCAGTGTCACTATAAACCATATGATCCAGCCTGCCCCGCTGCTTTTCTGATCTTTTTTTTGCTGTTTTTTTCCCTGATCTAAAACTTCTGCACGATTTCTGCCCACCGTTGTTTTATTCCTGGTATTAACTGCCGCTGCAGTCTTACGTCCGGCTGCTGCACCTGTATTCCGGCTTCCGGTTAGATTCCGATTCAAATCGGTATTGCGGCTTGGATTCGTATTCCGGTTTGCGTTCGTATTCCGGTTTACGTTTCCGTTATGTTGTGTTGTTTGATCAGCATCCTGTCCATACTGCCGCATCATATCCCGCACTTTGGCGGAAGCATGTTTATAATGTATCTCCCGGGGCTCATTCAGATGATATAACACCTCATCATTTCTGTAAGGCATCCCACATAATGAACACCTGCCATTTACAACCTTACCCCCACAAACCTGACACCTTTGACCTGCCATAAGCTCCCTCCATTCTATCCGTCAAAACGGATATTTATATTTCCGTCGTAAACATAAGCATTCTTTTTTCAGTATATCACACCAGGCATTTAATACCCAGCATTTTTCTACGATACCCCAAAAGACTTCCCCTCTCATTATATTGCCACTCCACCCATTTTCTGCTATAATACCCCACAGAGCAATAAGCCTAAAAATCATCAGGAGGAGCCGATAATGAATACAATCACAATCCCCGCAACCTATCATGCAGACCTGAACCTCCATGACACACAGATTGCGATCAAAACAGTAAAAGATTTCTTCCAGCAGACACTCTCCCAGAAGCTGAACCTTCTTCGAGTATCCGCTCCAACATTTGTAGCACCGGAATCCGGCCTTAATGACAACCTTAATGGTGTAGAGCGCCCGGTAAGCTTTGATATCAAGGCTATCGAAGGAAGCAACGCCGAGATCGTACACTCCCTTGCCAAATGGAAACGCTACGCACTGAAAAAATACGGATTTTCTCACGGAGAAGGTCTTTACACAGATATGGTAGCCATCCGCCGGGATGAAGATCTAGACAATATCCACTCTGTTTACGTAGACCAGTGGGACTGGGAAAAGATCATCTCCAAAGAAGAGCGTTCCATTGAAACTCTCAAGGAAACCGTACGCACCATTTACAGTGTCCTTCGTAAAACTGAGAAATACATGGCTGTACAGTATGACTACATCGAGGAGATCCTTCCGAAGGATATCTTTTTTATCACAACTCAGGAGCTTCTTGACATGTATCCGGACTGCACACCGAAGGAACGTGAATATCGGATCACCCGTGAAAAGGGCGCTGTCTTCCTTATGAAGGTCGGAAAAATGCTCACCAACGGCGAGCGCCACGACGGACGTGCCCCGGACTATGATGACTGGGAACTGAACGGTGATATCCTCGTATACTATCCGGTACTTGACATTGCCCTTGAGCTTTCCTCAATGGGAATCCGTGTTGATGAGGACGCACTTGACCGCCAGCTTACCGAAGCAGGCTGTGATGACCGAAGAGAGCTTCCATTCCAGAAAGCAATCCTGAACAAAGAGCTTCCGTACACCATCGGTGGTGGTATCGGACAGTCCAGGATCTGTATGTTCTTCCTTCGTAAAGCACACATCGGAGAAGTACATGTCTCTCTCTGGCCGAAGGAGATCACAGATGCTGCAGAGACACACGGACTTCAGCTTCTCTAAAACAGCCTACAGATTTATTTATAATTTTCGCGGAAATGAGGTAATAACGTGAACATTCTGTTTTTTCTGATTCCCAAAAGCGAAGTAGCCTACATCTTTGAGGATGAAACTCTTCGCCAGACCCTCGAAAAAATGGAGCACCGCAAGTACTCCTGCATTCCTATCCTCACCATGGACGGCAAATATCTCGGCACCATCTCAGAGGGAGATCTCCTCTGGGGCATGCGCCGTGCAGATATCCACGACATCAAGGAAACAGAGGGAATCCCAATCATGGCGATTCCACGCCGTGCCACCTACAAACCGGTCCATGCAGATTCCAATATGGAAGATCTCCTGGATCGCGCCATTAATCAGAACTTCGTACCGGTGGTAGATGACCAGGGCTCCTTCATCGGGATCATAACCAGAAAATCTATCATCAAATACTGTTACAACGAAATAAAAGCCGCACAAAAAACTGCCGGTGAAGAAATCCACTGAGCAGCGGAAAGAAAAAGGATGGCTTCCGTTCCTGCACAGGTAGGAATCGGAAGCCATCCTTTTTTGATCCGGCAGTTGTATTCCGGATTTTTATTTTATTTTTTCGCGGATCATACTCAGTGCATCTTCATCTGCCACAACCGTGAGATCCGGGTGAAGCTGCAGGATAGATGCCGGAACCTTCGGTGTGATCGGTCCGTACAGGGAATTATACAGGGCTTCTGCCTTGGATGTTCCCGTTGCCACAAGAAGGATCTTTTTTGCAGCCATGATATTCCCGATTCCCATAGTGTAGGCCTGTTTCGGGACCTCATCCATGCTTTCAAAAAACCTTGAATTGGCTCTGATGGTACTTTCTGTCAGATCCACACAATGGATTTCTTTTTCAAAGGCATCTCCTGGTTCATTGAAGCCGATGTGTCCGTTCCCGCCGATACCAAGCAGCTGCATATCCACACCTCCGGTTTGCCGGATGATTTCGTTATACTGTGCACATGCCTTATCGCTATCCTCTTCCAGTCCGTCAGGCACAAAGGTCCGTGCTTTGTCAATATTTACATGGTCAAAGAGATTATGATCCATAAAATAGCGGTAGCTCTGGTCATTGTCGCCGGAAAGTCCCTTGTACTCATCCAGATTCACACTTGTCACCCTGGAAAAATCCAGATCCCCTTTTTTGTACCATTCTACCAGTTGTGCATACATGCCCACAGGCGTGGAACCGGTAGCCAGTCCAAGAACTGCATCCGGTTTCATGATAATCTGTGCAGACATGATATTGGCTGCTTTTCTGCTTACATCCTGATAATCTTTTCCTGCGTAAATAATCATAGTTTTTTCCTCAGCTCTTATTCTGCGATAAGTTTATCCAGAAGCTCCTTGGCCATACGGATATCTTTTTTCTGTTCCTCACCGGAGATCTCACGCTCAATGGTAATATCTCCCTGATAACCAATCTCTTTCAGCTTTGCAATAAATGCAGGATAATTTACTTTACCCTGGCCAAGGGGAACCTCATCACCCAGATGATGTCCATCCGTTGGATATTTTCCATCTTTTCCGTGAATTCCCATGACATACTCACCGAAAACCTCCAGAGCATCTACCGGATTTGCCTTTCCGTACATGATCAGGTTTGCAGGATCAAGGTTAATTCCCACATTTCCTTTTCCGACAGCTTTCTCAATATCCTGGATCGCACGCTTTAATGTTACAGGAGTCTCCTGTCCTGTTTCAAACAGGAAGTTCTGACCATTTTCCTTACATTTTTCCACAATAGCCTTACATGCAACCAATACTTCCTCGTATTTCGGGTCGTATGGATTTTCCGGCATATAGCCAACATGTGTTGCCAGGTCTGTCACATGGATCTTTTTCGCAAAGTCAGAACCTTCCATAAGCATCTTCAGTCTCTCAACTCTGTAATCAGACGGAATCAGGCCAAGTGTCAGCTGTCCTTCATAGAAATCCCATACTCTGCGGCCTTCCCATCCGCACCAGAATGCGGTTGCGTGGATCCCGTATTTCTCCAGACCTTTATTAATAGCCTCTGCCATAGCATCGTCCTGAAGTGTTGGACGATCCCAACATACCAGCTGGCAGCTATCCACACCCATTTCCTTCAGCTCCGCAAATTTTGCATCAATATCTGTATCGCTTGTAAATTCGATCAAAACTCCAACTTTCATAGGTTCTGTTCTCCTTCCAGTATTACCTTATATTATACTACTTATAACACCAAAATCAACCTTTTACCGCACCGGCAGTAATACCGCCTACAATATGCTTCTGCATCACAACAAAGAAGATAAGACTCGGTATCATAGACATTACGATTCCGGGAAGTGCATGCTCCCAGTCTGCTGTCTGTGCGGAAAACTGCATGTACAGTGCATTCTGGATATTCATTGCCACTGTATTTCCGCCAACGATCAGCTGGTTGGTGATGATATCATTCCAAGTTGCCAGCGCATCCAAAACAACGACCGTAGTGAGGATCGGTTTCAGAAGCGGAAGTACAATGCTGAAATAAGTGCGGATCTTACCTGCACCGTCAATACATGCACACTCTTCCAGATCGATAGGCACATTTTTTACAAATCCATGGATCATGTATACAGCCAGCGGCATACACAAGCCTACACTTACCAGAATATATCCGATTCTTGTTCCAGTCAGATTCACGTTGGAAACCAGTCTTGTCAGGGTGATCATGTAAGACTGGAACGGAACCATCATCGGCATGATGATCAGAACAAAGCATACTTTGCTAAGTCTGCTTTTTGTTCTTGCAAGCTTATAGGCTGCCATCGGCGCCATGAGCACTACTAGGATAACCGTGCAGAATGTATAGAGCAGTGTGTTAAAGATCAGAGACGGGAAACCGAATTTCGTCCAGGTCTCCATATACATCTTCAGGCTCCATGACTTGGGCAGAGCCAGAAAGTCCTGCAGCATATCATTATATGGTTTAAATGAGTTTATAAAGATCAATACCAGCGGCATCAGCCAGAAGATCGCACATACAAAAATAATGATCGTCAGTGCATTCACCTGCCGCAGGTTCTTTGGTTTCTTCTTCATTATGCCTCAACCTCCTTACTCTTGGTAATCTTCATCTGAATTGCTGTAATGATCAGAACAAATACTACAAATACAAGAGATTTGGCAGTGGCAAGACCATATTTGCTGTTAACAAAAGCTTCCTTATAAATATTATACGCAACGGAAACAGTTGAATTCGCAGGTCCGCCCTTTGTAAATACCATGATAATATCGAATAACTTAAACGCAAATGTCATTGATGTCAGCATACAGATCGAGATCGCAGGCATGATCATCGGAATTGTGATCTTGCGGAATACCTGGAAAGAGGTTGCTCCGTCGATTCTTGCCGCTTCCAGAAGCTCTCCCGGAACTGCAATGATTCCTGCGATATAATTGACCATGTAAAAACCAAGATTCTGCCATACTGCCATGACAACAACTACATAAAAAGCAAGCTTCGGTGTTCCAAGCCAGCTCCAGTTAAAGAATTCCCATCCTGTAACACTGTAAAGAGCCTCAAAGCCAGGTCCCAGGATAAATTTCCAGATCAGACTGATCGCTGTCAGACTGATGATATAAGGAATATAATAAAAAGCACGACCAAGACTGTTCACTTTGTTCTCACGTGCCATTACGACAGCGACTGTGAGAGAAACAATGTTTACGATAACAACATAAAATACTGCAAATTTAAGAGTAAATCTGACACCTTTCCAGAAAAGCGGGTCAGCAGTAAAGATCTTCACATAGTTGGCAAGTCCTACAAATTCCATGTTCTTGCCGATTCCATTCCAATTAAATACCGAATAGTACAGATTCATTACAAATGGAATATCTGTGGCAAACAGTACAAAAACGACTGCCGGAAAGACAAACAATGCAAAAATTGCCAGATCCTTTGTTTTTTTGTTTTTCAATCCTATCCCCTCCAGAAATTCATTTTTTCTTTGGTTTATATTTGGGAAACAGGCAAAGCTGCTGCCTGTCTCCCTCTTTTGTCAGTTACATTCCGTCAGCCCAAAATCAACAAATCTGTTTCTCTTCGGCTCCTGGAGTTCCTTGTTACTCTGCTGATGTCCAGAAATCCTGGAAGAGCTGTGTTACTTCATCTGCGCTCATGTCTCCAAGCATGTAAGACTGGAGATACGGACCACACTCATCTGCGTAGCTGCCAGGAGCAATCGTGTGGATCCAGCCGTTTGTCTTTCCAGCGTCGATATAGGTCTTGGCATCATTTGCAAGAGCGCCGGTCACTTCCATATCAGACTTTGCACCAGGAACAGCTCCTACACCTTCTGCCATCCATTTCTGGCCTTCTTCGGATGTAAGGATAAACTCACAATACTCTTTTGCAAGATCCAGATTCTTGGAATCTTTATTTACAATATAAGTCCAGTTACAGGAGGATAATACAGTTGCATCATCTTCACCGGCGCCTACCGGGAATGGAAGAAATGCAAGATTTGCATCAGGATTAAAGGAATCCAGTGTAGACTGGCACCAGTCACCCATATGGATCATAGCTGCATCGCCGTTTGCAAGCATATTCTCTGATGTCTCCCAGTCAACCTCAAGCGGCTTGTCCGGACCATACTCTACAGCAAGATCAAGGAACTTGTAAAGGTTCTCCCAGTTAGGCATATCTGCAAATGCTGTCTCACCGGATTTGATCGCATCTACTGTCTCAGCAGCTGTTTTGTCTTTGTCGATCATGAAATGTGTTGCAACCTGTCCTAATACCCATGTTTCCTTTGCAGCAAGTGCAAACGGAGTGATGCCTGCATCCTTCAGCTTCTTGCATGCCTCTTCCAGCTCATCCATGTTTGTCGGAAGCTTGTCGATACCAGCTTTCTCAAAGCAGTCCTTGTTGTAGATCAGGCCCATGTTCTCATAGGTCCATGGAAGAGATTTTACATTTCCCTCGTCATCTTTTCCAAGGTTTACAGCGTCCTCATTGAACTTGTCCAGAACTTCTGTATCATTGCTCCAGTCGTAAGCATAATCATAGTACATTTTCGCTTTTGTTCCGGCCTCAGCATCAAATACGTCTGGTGTATCACCGGAGTTTACTCTGGACTGAAGCAGTGTGTCGTAATCGTTGGCTGCATGCTGTACATCAACAGTCACACCCGGATGTGATTCCTCGAAGGCTTTTACCATCTCGTCATATTCTTCCAGACCATAAGCATGTGCATCAAATACATTCAGTGTTACATTTTCTTCAGCATGTGCAGTTACCCCTCCTGCAACTACCATTGATGAGATCATTGCTGCTGATAACAGAATAGAAATCACTCTTTTTTTCATTTGCATATCCTCCTTTTGAATAGCTTTTTTTATTTTTCTCACTGCCTTTCAGTGAAAATTTCATTATTTGTTTTCGTGTGTGTTTACATACTCTTTTGCCGCATTCCACTCTTTAATCCCAAGCTGTACGGATCTTACTCCTTCGATCAAAGGAGCAACCTCTACAGGTTTATCTTCTCTGACGCATTCCTGGAAATATTTGATCTCTGTATAATATGGTCCCAGATTGGAGACATTGATTCCCGCCACATCACTCTCGCCTTCATATTCAGCTTTGAGCTCTGGCGTCTCCACAGTTCCGTCTTTCTTATATACTGTCAGGCTCGGTGACTGAGCACCGTTAAATTCTATCGTAGCATCCTCAAAATGTGCACGGAACGCTGCATGGAACTTCATTGCCGATGACTCATCCCAAATACCCTCTGCTGTAGCAAAAACATCTCCGAATTCATACTCCGTGATGATATGATTGATCATGCCACTTTCAAATCTGCTGGCTTTTACCTGGAAGCTGTCCGGCTCACCCAGCATATAACGCAGAAAATCAAGATCATGCACGTGAAGATCCAGCACAACGGAACCACTCTTTTCTTCATTATGGAACCAGTCCTCAAATCCCCATTTCACATCTCCGCTGATACGCTCCATAGTAATGGATTTCAGCTTTCCGAATTTTTCTGTGTCGTAAGCTTCCTTCAGATATTTATATTCCTCAAAGGAACGTACTACCTGTCCTACCATAACCTTCTTCCCGGATCTTTTTTCTGCTTCAAGAAGCATCTGGCAATCCTCTTCGGTCAGACATACCGGTTTTTCCACCAGTACATTCATCCCTTTTTCCAGTGCCTTCACTGCATGTTCTGCATGCAGATAGCTTGGAAGACAGATATGTACAATATCCAGCTGCTCCTTTTCGATCAGTTCCATTCCGTATTCATATGTGGCAGCTTCCGGAAAATATGATGCCGCTTTGTCCAGAAATTCTTTTCTGCAGTCAGACAGGGCAACTACCTCAACATCATCCTCTTTTTCTGATAAGACTTTCAGGGATAAGTAATGAGTCGTTCCCATTCCGCCGCATCCAATCACGCCTATTCTCATCTCTCTACCTCTCTTTATTTGTCCAGTGGCCTAACTAATATTTCAAAAAATAAAAGTTTTTTGCAAAAACATCTGTGTTTCTTGTTACAAACTCTCTTTTTTGCTGTTCTTAGCTTGGATTTAGGATAGCATTCTTTGCCGTATCTGTCAACATTCTTTCCCGTTTTTTCGTCTTTCAATGTGCATTTCTTCTATAATAAACAATATCTCGAGTATTTTTTGTGCATTTTGCACATTTATAATCAATTATTTCTATCACTGTACTATTTATCTCCGTTTTTTTACCAGTCTTCCGAAAAAATGCCTGTATTATATTGCTCTTCATTTTAGAATTGTCGTATTTTTATATTTTTCCTTCTATAAATAGTCAATATTTTCTTTGTACAGCCACATATTGATTATTTTCTGCATCTATGATAGGATATATTTAGTACGGAGACTTTACCATTTTTCGGTACCGTTTATTTTTAAAGGATTGGAGATGAAAAGAAACTATGAAACTTGTTAATCAGCAGGTTATTAAGAACACGAATATGAAACGGCTCTATACTTCCATCTATTCCAGTCCCGGAATATCCAGAGCACACCTTGCCAAGCAAACGAAGCTCAGCAAAACAACCGTATCTACTCTTGTAGATGAACTGATCGAACGGGGATTCATTGTGGACAACGGTATCGGAGAATCCGACAGCATCGGACGTAAGCCGAACTGCCTTCAGGTCCGGATGAACAGCTACTACGTTGTTGTCATGAACTGGCATGAAAATGCTGTCGAAGCTTATCTTGTGGACATTGCCGGTACTTCCGTCTTTCATGAATCACGGAAGCTTTCCGAAGACGAAAATCATGTCGCATGCTCCGGCTCCTGTTTCCGGGAATCCATTCTGGAACACTGTGCTCCTGACCGTATCCTTGGCATCTGCATAGTAATGTCCGCCATGATCGACGCCTCCAGCAATGAAGTATATTCCACGACCCTGAATCTGCCTTCCATGGAAAGCACTCAGATCATTAAATCTCTGAAGACTGCATTCCCGGGATACCCGGTTGATCTTCTCAATGATACCGCCTGCTATTCCTACGCGGAAAAGGTCTATGGCAATATAAAAGAGAAAAATTTTGCTTTTCTCAATTTCGGCCGCGGCATCGGTGCCACCCTTTTCACAGAAGGAAGCATGCTTGGAACTGCCAGTGGTTCCTCTACCCAGTTCGGCCATTATTCCATCGATCCTCACGGTCCGGAATGTATCTGCGGAAATCACGGATGTCTGGAAGTTATGATCTCGGAGCAGGCTCTGAAAAACAGGATCCCGGAATTCGGACAGATTCCATCCTTAAGCGCACTTTCAGAAATCACCTTCTCAGATCTGGGAAAGGCTGCCACCTTCCGCGATCCAACCGCTCTTGCTATGGTAAAGGAGATGGCATGGGAGCTGTCCATCGCCCTGAGTAATCTGATCAGTACCGTAAATCCATCTCTGATCGTTCTTGGCGGAAAGATTCCGGATCTTGGCGAATATTTTCTCAATGAAGTACGGGAAGACCTGAAAAAAACCGGGTTCCGCAGGATGGTAGATAACGTGACTGTCCGTTACTCCCAGCTCCAGAGTGATTCGTTCCTGAACGGAGCCATGAAATACTTTTTTGATATCCACTATTCTTTTACAAATCAGGATCCGACGAATTTTTTTATCGGATGATATAAGGAGGAAGCCATGAAAAAACTGAAAGCTGCTATTGTAGGCTGCGGCCGTATTTCCGTCTCTTATGCGGATGCATTCCATCGTCTCAGCGATGAAGTAGAATTAGCATATGCCGTTGACAAAGATCCAGCTCTTGCCAAAGCCTTTGCAGAGGAATTTAACTGTTCCTGGACTACGGACTTTGATGAGATCCTGGATAAGGATATTGATGTGGTACATCTCTGTCTGCCGCATTTCCTGCACCCGGTCATGGCCATCAAAGCCATGAAAGCCGGCATTAACGTCCTTACCGAAAAGCCCATTGCCACCTGTCTTCAGGATGCAGACAGAATGATCCGTACCGCCGAAGAAACTCATGTAAAGCTGGGCGTTATCTTCCAGACCCGTTACACAAAAAGTGTAGAAAAGCTCCGCGAAATGATCCAGCGGGGTGATTTCGGAAAAATCCTTACCGCACGTTCCTATCTGACCTGGAACCGTCCGCTCGACTATTACAGCGGAAGTGACTGGAAGGGAACATGGGACAAAGAGGGCGGCGGTGTTCTCATCGACCAGGCGATCCACAGCATTGATCGTGTTCGATATATGCTGGATTCCGATGTGGAATGGATCGACGGAAGTGTTCATAATTATGTTCATCATTTTGTAAAAGTGGAGGATGCCGCAGACGCTGCTATCATGTTTAAAAACGGCTGTCTTTACAATCTCTATGCCTGCAACATTTACGGAGCCGATTCCCCGATCAATATTGAACTGATCGGAGAAAAAGGACGCCTGGGTCTTAAGCAGGACATGGGCTATTACGAGCTGGACGGCACCTATGCCGAGATCCGAAACACTTATGAGACCACAAATGTGGGCCCTGATTACTGGGGAAGCAGCCATCACCTGCAGATCCGTGACTTCTACCGTTCTGTCCGTGAGGATCTTCCTGTTGCCATCGACGGACTGGAAGGCAGAAAAACCCTTGAAATGGTAAAGGGCATCTACCTTTCCTCTGCCAGAAGAGAACGCATCTCTCTCCCCTTTGAGGATGTAACCTACAGTGATCTGAACCAGCCGGTGAAATAACTACGTCACTATTCTGTAACTATAAAAAACGGATGCTTTATCTCCTGCAGCATTTCCACAGGAGGATAAAGCATCCGTTTTTAATATTCTTATATTTATAATGTCATTATAATGTCTTTGAAAGAAACTCTCGAAGTCTCTTATTCTTTGGATTTGCAAAGAATTCCTTAGGAGAATTTTCTTCCTGGATCTTTCCTTCATCAATGAAGAGGACTCTGGTTGCCACCTCGCGGGCAAAGCCCATCTCATGAGTTACCACAACCATGGTCATGCCGGATCTTGCAAGCTCCTGCATCAGTTCCAGGACCTCTCCTACCATCTCCGGATCAAGAGCAGATGTAGGCTCATCAAACAGCATCACGTCCGGGTTCATGGCAAGAGATCTTGCAATGGCGATACGCTGCTTCTGACCGCCGGAAAGCATGTCCGGATAGGAATCTGCCTTATCCGGAAGACCTACTCGCTCCAGAAGCTCCAGTGCCGTTTTTTCAGCCTCTTCCTTACTCATAAGATTCAGAGTCACAGGTGCGAGCATAATGTTCTCTTTTACTGTCTTATGTGGAAAAAGATTAAACTGCTGGAATACCATTCCGATCTTCTGACGATGACGGTTGATATCCACCTTGGAATCTGTGATGTCGGTTCCCTCAAAGAGGATTTTTCCCCCGGTCGGCTCCTCAAGGAGATTCAGGGAACGGAGGAATGTAGATTTACCACAGCCGGATGGTCCGATAATGGCTACTACTTCACCTCTGCGGATCTGTGTGGTGATCCCGTTGAGAACCTGATTGCCGCCATAGGCCTTTTCAAGTCCCTGTACATCCAGAAGCACTTCATTACTTACGCTCATTGGTTCTCAGCCTCCTTTCAAGTCTTCCTACCAGATAGGTAAGAAAACAAACGATCACAAGATAGATCGCAGCTACTACCAGCAGCGGGAACAGTGCACTGTAGGTCTGGCTTCGGATAATGTCTCCGCCACGGGTCAGATCCATAAGTCCGATATAACCACTGATGGATGTCTCCTTCAAAAGTACGATCAGCTCGTTTCCAAGGGCCGGCAGGATGTTCTTGACCGCCTGCGGAAGAATGATCTTGATCATAGTCTGTGTATAGTTAAGACCCAGGCTCCGTCCTGCCTCAAACTGTCCCTGATCAATAGACATGATACCGGAACGGACGATCTCAGCCACGTATGCAGCAGAGTTCATACCAAAGGCGATAATGGCAACAACTATCTTACCCGGATCTATGGTTGCAAAAATAACATAAAATACGATCAGCAGCTGTACCATCGTTGGGGTGCCACGGATCACAGTCAGATAAACACGACAGATCACATTAAGGATCTTAAGCTTACCTGTCTTATCATGTGTAGAACGGACAATAGCAATGACAAATCCCAGAAAAATACCAAGAAGTACAGCAAAAAAAGTAATGATGATGGTATTTTTCAGGCCGGACAAAATGAACTGCCAGCGATTGTCGTCCAGAAAGTTAAACTGAAACTGTTCAATAAGACTCAAAATTTCCACCCTTTCCAAAACTACAGGTTCCGAAATCCGGAAAACATACCCGGATATCCGGAACCTGATCATTCGCTACTGAACCCTGCAACGAATATCTGTTTCTCAGCTTATCCGTTCAGAATCCTCTGATTTCTCTGTGCAAAATTATTTCTTTACAATAACAACCTGCTCTGCAGTTGTGTACGGATCAGTGAAATCAACGCTCTTTTTACGATCCTCTGTTACTGTCATTCCTGCAGCACCGAAATCAGCTTTTCCGGATTTAACAGAATTTACGATCGCATCAAACTCCATATCCTCGACCTTCAGCTCATATCCAAGCTTGTCGCAGACAGCCTGAGCGATATCAACATCAATACCTACGATCTTATCTCCGTCATAGTATTCGTATGGCTGGAAGGTTGCGTTTGTTGCCATGGTAAGAGTTCCCTTGGAGTGATCTGCATCCTTAGGAGTCTCATACGGTGTCTTACCTGCATCATCACCGATGTAGTTATCTCTGATGGAATCCAGAGTTCCGTCATCCTTCAGCTCCTTCAGCGCTTCGTTGAACTCTTTGGTAAGGTCTGCATTATCTTTGGAAAGACAGATTGCATACTCCTCTTTATCAAAAATATCCTCAACGATCTCAAGATCATCGTTTTTCTCAACAAATTTCTTGGCAGGCTCGCTGTCGATCACTACGCAGTCAATCTTACCCTGTTTCAGAGCCATAACAGCGTCATTACCTTTGTTGTATCTCTCTACTGTTGCGTCTTTAACCTCTGTAGCGTCTGCATCACCGGTTGTTCCAAGCTGAACACCGATCTTCTTACCCTCCAGATCATCTGCGCTCTTGATCTCATCTGCTGCAAAAACAGCGGATGTCATAGAAACTGTCATAGCTGCTGCAAGTGCAAGTGCCATAAATTTTCTCTTCATTTTTTCTTCCTCCTGAATTCTATGTACTTTACGTTAACTGTCTCTCTGCTTCTGTCAGTCCAATTCGTAATGTACAGCATAATTATACATCTCCATGCATATTACTTTGTTTTATGATACCATGTTTCTGACAAAATGCAAGCATATAAAACCCATAAATCCGAAAATCCACCTGTAATTTATGGGAATTTCACAGGGAAAATTCACTTTTCGATAACAATTGTCCAATATACTATACTTTTAAAGGCAACAAATGGAAAAAACCTGCGTGTTTTTTTCATGTGGGTCTTGTGCTCCAACAGAAAAAACAAGTATAATATTCAGAAACAAGAGGAGGCTACTATTATGAAATTCACGAAAATGCACGGCATTGGAAACGATTATGTATATGTAAACTGTTTTGAGGAGACTGTTAAGGATCCGGCCGCAGTGGCAAAATTTGTCAGCGACCGTCATTTTGGCATTGGTTCCGATGGTCTGATCCTGATCCGCCCGTCTGAGATTGCAGACTGCGAGATGGATATGTACAATCTGGACGGCTCTCAGGGTGCCATGTGCGGAAACGGTATCCGTTGCGTTGCCAAATATGTCTACGACCACGGCATCGTGGACAAAACTTCTTTAAGCATCGCCACAAGAAGCGGTATCAAATATGTGGATCTTACTATCCGCGACGGCAAGGCCTCCATGGTAAAAGTCAACATGGGCTCCCCGATCCTCACTGCAAAAGAGATCCCGGTGGTTGCCGAAACCGAGCAGGTGATCGACGCTCCCATCACCGTCGACGGAAAAGAATATCACATGACCGCAGTTTCCATGGGTAATCCTCATGCCATCATCTACGTAGACGATGTGAACAGCCTTGACCTGGAAAAGATCGGCCCGTCCTTTGAAAATCACGTATGCTTCCCGGACAGAGTCAACACTGAGTTTGTTCAGGTGATCGATCGCCACACCGTAAAGATGCGTGTATGGGAGCGTGGCTCCGGAGAAACTCTTGCCTGCGGCACAGGCGCCTGCGCAGTTACGGTAGCTTCCATCCTCAATGACAAGGTTGACGGCAGCAAACCGGTTACTGTACAGCTTCTTGGCGGAGACTTAAACATCTCCTGGGAAAGAGATGAAAACCTTGTATATATGACAGGACCTGCAACTACGGTGTTTGACGGAGAGATCGATCTTGGATTTTTAGGTGAATAAATGAAAAAGGAGGGAGCTTTTCGAAGCTCCCTCCTGCGTATTATATTTCCGCATATCCCCTCTTCAAATAAATACCAGAACCCTCTCCACGATAAACACCGCCGCACATGCCAGCAGGGCTACTGTGATCAGGCTTTTTTCCTTATATGCAGCAATAAGTGCTACCAGGAAACCTGCTGCACCGGAGATGATGCTGTCTGTGGCCTTCAGGATGGCCGGGAAGGTCATGGCTGCCAGACAGGCATATGGCACATAATACAGAAAGGACTTGATAAACGGGCTTCTGATCTCGTTTTTTGCAAGAGCAAGGGGTAGCATACGGATGAGATAGGTGACAATTGCCATCACCAGGATATAAAGATATACATTATGACTCATGAACGGCTTCCCCTTTCTCTTCCAGCGGGCAGAAATAAGCCGCCAGGCCCGCTACCAGAAGTGTTGTGATAATGATCATAAATCCGGATGATACCTGTTTTAACACCGGTGTCACCGCAAAAACAGTACTGACTGCCATGGATGCCACAACCACCCCAAGAACCGGTCTGCTCTTTTTGGACGGCGGGATGATGATGGCCAGGAACATTCCGTAAATGGCAACGCTCAACGCACTAAGCATAAAATCCGGCAAAAGCCTTCCGGAGATTCCTCCTGCCAGAGTTCCAAGAGTCCATCCGGGAATTGCCACGCACATGGCTCCGTAATTATAAAATACACTGACCTTTCCCTCCTGAGCCGCACTGATCCCGAAAATTTCATCGGTGATACCAAAAGCAGCGATGTATTTCAGGATACCGGACTCCTCACGCCGGAATTTCTGGGACAGGGAAAATGACATCAGACAGTATCTCAGGTTGATGATCAGCTGCGTCATTGCCATCTCCCACATGGAGCCTCCCGCAAAAATAATGTCCAGTCCCGCAAACTGACCGGCCGATGTCAGGTTGGTCAGGGAGATCAGAACTGCCTGCCAGATACTCAAGCCGCCGGCAACAGCCATCATGCCAAAGGTAAAGGATACCGCAAAATATCCAAGAGCGATGGGAACCCCATCCTTCATACCTTTTCTGAAACTTTCTCTTTTCATCGATTTCCTCCATTGTATGTACATTCTGTTATAAAACGCAACTATGAAAAGCACCTTTGCAGGCTTCTCCGATCTGTGCAGCGATCACCAGCGTCTCGTCTTACAGCGATCCAATAAATTAGTGCATCGCTATAGTTCGTTGTACATGTAAATAAGAGCGTGCCCGGAAACTTTTCTGTTTCCTGACACGCCCCTTTATTGTAGCATTGCCATATCAAAACTTCAATACTTCACAGCAAACACAGCTGTGCTTTTTCACCGATTTTATGCTTTTTCCACTATTTTATAGTAAGATCTGGCTGTCATGGAGTAGATCAGTCCATAGACCAGCGCAAAGGCCAGAACCGTTCCCGCAGTGCAGCCCACGTACAATTTTGTATTGGCCATTCCGAACAGCAGCAGGAGCCGGCGGATCAGCGGAAATGCCATGGAAATATGCACCATTGCCATCACAAGCGGGATAAAAAATACCAGAAGGATCTGTCTGCGGATAGCTCCTTTCACCTCTCTGCGGCTCATACCTACTTTCTGCATGATCTGGAACCTTCCCTGATCTTCGTAGCCCTCTGAGATCTGTTTGTAGTAAATGATCATCGCCGTTCCCATAAGGAACAGTGCTCCCAAAAAGATTCCAATAAACAGGATCGTTCCATTATCTACATAATACGTTTCGTACTCACTCTGGCGGACACCACCGATCACGATGGTATTCTCTGAAAAGCCACCGCTTCTGCAGTAATCTTTCAGTGCCTGATAAACAGCCTGGCCATACCGGATCTTTTCCTCCCCGCTGCCACGGATATCTACACCCAAATGAACTGTGAGATCTTTTCCAGCCTCGTAGGCATCAAGACCTTCATACATCTTTGTCCGAAGCCCGTCAATATACTCGAAATCGGAATCCGTCACAACAATTGCCGCCATATTGGATACCAGATTGTTCATGGCACTTAAAGGTGCTTTTTCCAGCCATTTTTTTACTGCAAAATCCCGGTCATCAATTTTTAATATGTCTTTTTCCTTTTCAGACGGATACCAGGCAAAGATCTCGCCGTCGTGAAGATCTGTTTTTTCACCGGTAAGTTTCTCATACTCAGACTGACGGATCGTATACAGATCTACGGATTTTCCATCTTCTGAGTAACTGTAAGCCTGTCCGATCATAATACCGTTTTTTTCCTGCCTGCAGCCGATCTCGAGATAAGTTTCGTCCACTGTTTTTTCTGCCGGCACCTGATCATTTTTGATTGCCTGTGCAAAAACTTTCTGAATCTGTTCACTCTGTTCCTGGCTGATGCCCGAAATCCTGGCATCCGTATCAAAAGGATACCGGTTCACCATGATGTCACCCATTCCAAAATACAGCGACACAGTCATAGAAAGAAGCAGGAGCACTCCTGTACTTAAAATACAGATGCTGGCCAGGCCTGCCGCATTTTGTTTCATACGATAGATCATGCCGGAGACACTGATAAAGTTGCCGGTTTTATAGTAGAACTTTTTGTTCTTTCGCAAAAGTTTCAGGATTACAATGCTTCCTGCGGTAAAAAGAAGATACGTTCCTGCCATAACCAGAATCACTGCCAGAAGAAAAATGAAAATTGCCTGGATTGGGGATTCCGTGGTTACTGCCAGATAATATCCCACTCCAAGAGAAATCATCCCCAGAAGTGCCATGAGCCATTTTGCCCGGGGCTCCTTCTCTCCTGTGTTTCCGCCTCTCAGAAGTTCTATGGGGTTATTCATCCTTACTCTGGTAAGATTCAGTGCCAGAATAACAAGAAAAATCCCTCCAAATCCTGCGATGCAAAACAGGATTCCTGTAATGGAAACATAAAATCCCAGCACTGCCGGAACATGAAGAAAACGGAAAAGCAAAAGCAGGGAGAGCTTGCTTCCAAGGATGCCAATCCCGATCCCTGCCGTCAGAGAAAGCAGCGAAGTCATGATTGTTTCCAGAAACATCACTTTTCCGATATGGCCTTTTTCCAGTCCCAGAATGTTGTAAAGCCCGATTTCTTTCTGTCTGTGTTTCATGAGAAAACTGTTGCTGTAGATCAGAAAGATAACGCAGAAAATTCCAACAACCACTTCACCGGTTCCTACGATCATCCTCACTTCTGCTGCCTGGGGCACTGCTTTCTCCAATGTGGGACAGTCCCGCAGAAATTCCATCATATACATCATGGCAATGCAGAAAATGCAGGTAAGCATATAGGGAACATAGGTGCTCCGGTTATTCCGGATGTTCTGCACTGCCAGTTTTCCAAACATTCCTTTACGCATAGGTCTCACCGCCTGTCGTAAGGATCGTCAGGGTATCTGCAATCATCTGGTACATTTCCTGTCTTGTTTTTGTGCCACAGTAGATCTGGTGGAACACTTCGCCATCCTTGATAAAAAGTACTCTGGATGCGTGGCTGGCGGCCTGCGCGCTGTGAGTTACCATGAGAATGGTCTGGCCTTCCCGATTTACCTCATTGAACATGGAAAGAAGATCGGAGGCTGCACGGGAATCCAGGGCTCCGGTCGGTTCGTCCGCAAGGATCAGCTTCGGATCTGTGATCAGTGCCCTTGCAACTGCTGCTCTCTGCTTCTGTCCGCCGGAAACCTCGTAGGGGAATTTTTCCAGAAGCTGGTTGATGTGAAGGGCTTTTGCAATGGGACGGATCTTCTGCTCCATCTCCTGATAATCTTCCCCTGCCAGCACGAGAGGAAGATAAATATTGTCCCGGAGGCTGAAGGTGTCCAGAAGATTGAAATCCTGGAACACGAAGCCTAAGTTCTTCCGACGGAATGCGGAAATTTCTTTTTCTGTCAGGTGAGTAATGCTTTTTCCTTCCAGAAGCACTTCGCCGGATGTGGGGCGGTCCAGGGCTGCCAGAATATTCAGAAGTGTTGTTTTTCCGGAACCGGACTCTCCCATGATCGCCACATATTCTCCTTCTTCCACCGAAAATGTCACATTGAAAAGTGCCTGCACTTTATTTCCGCCGAAGCGGGTGCTGTATATCTTTTTTACATTTGTTACTTCCAGTAATGCCATACGCTAATTCCTTTCTTATCTGTATTTACAGCGATCCAGGGAGTCGTGCATCATGTTCTAAAGCGATCGAACCTGATGTAAGAATTACCCGAAACGCTATGTTATGGTTTCAGTATAAGAAAATTCTCCGGCGGCTGCCATCGAAGTAGCTTACATTTTACGGAGGAAGCTTACATTTGTGTAAGGTTAATACATCTCCAGATCTTTTTTCCACAGGCTCATCCGAACTTCCGTGCCTTTATCCACCTGGGAATCCACAGTGATCTCGTGACCCAGTTTTCTCAGGATCTTCCGGCTTAAATACAGACCGATCCCGGTAGCACGGTTGTCCTCCCGTCCATTGACGCCTGTGTAGCCTTTTTCGAAGATGCGCGGAAGATCCTCCGGCTGGATTCCGATGCCGGAGTCTGCGATGACCAGAGTTGCCGGGGCCGTATTACAAATCCCCGGGGCCGTATTCTGCTTCAAATTTGGATTCTCAGATACCCTGTTTCCACGCTCATCCTCCAGCCAGATTTCAATGCCGCCCGTTCTTGTATATTTCAACGCATTGGAAAGAATCTGTCCAATGACAAAACCAAGCCATTTTTCATCGGTAAGAACGATCGCATCTGTCCCCTCATATGATAACGAAAGCTTTTTTGACACAAAGATCCCTGCGTATTTATGGATCTGCTCCCGGATGATCCGATCCAGCGAGCATCGGGTCAACTTCAGATCGGCAGACATGTCCTCCGTGCGAAGGTAGCCCAGCACCATCTCCACATACTGTTCAATGCGAAAAAGCTGTGCCAGGGACTCCCGGTTCTCCTCCGGCTCCTCCCGAAGCAGCAGGCGTAGAGCAAAGATCGGCGTCTTGATCTGATGTGCCCACATAGTGTAGTAATCGGTCATTTCTTCCAGAGAACGCTGCCGTTCTGTCTCCGCACCCATCCGCATGCCGTCCAGTTTCCGGATGATATCCCTGTAAAGAAGCTCCACCTCATCGGTGGTCTCGCCCAGCCGGTCCAGATTAATCTCCGGAGCTTTTTCCACCAGGATTAAGTTCTGCACCTTCTGTCTGTAACAGGCATAACCGTATAAAAAAACGGCAGCTCCTGCTCCCAGCCACAGAACTGCCAGATAGACCGCCGCCTCCAGGGGAAGCTGGTACAGGCAGATCACTGCTGTCGACACAGCCGCCATAAAAACACAGGCGATGAAAAAAATTTTTGTCTGTTTTAAATATGCTCGAAATGATTCCATAAAAACCTCACACCATATATCCAAGACCTTTTCGCGTGATGATAAAATCCACAAGGCCTGCCGCCTCCAGTTTTTTGCGAAGGCGTGTAATGTTTACGGTCAGGGTGTTGTCATCCACAAAGCTGTCACTTTCCCACAGTTTTGTCATAATGGCATCTCTGGATACCGGTTTCCCTGCCTGGGAAAAAAGCAGTTCCAGGATACGCAGTTCATTTCTGGTCAGTTCCGTCTCCTCCCCGTTCCAGGTCAGTGTCGCTCTGGAAAGATTGAGAACCGCGCCTTTATGTTCCAGGACATTTCCCGGGTTTCCGAAGGAATAGGTTCTGCGGAGGATTGCCTGGATCTTGGCCACCAGTACGTCCATATCAAAAGGCTTGGCAATAAAGTCATCGGCTCCACGGCTCATGGCCATGACCATGTTCATGTTATCCGCTGCGGAGGAGATGAAGATCACCGGCACCTGGGAAACCTTTCGGATTTCCTCACACCAGTGAAAGCCATTATAAAATGGAAGTTTCAGATCCAGAAGAACAAGCTGAGGATCTTTCCCCGCAAATTCCTGCAGTATATTGGAAAAATCCTCAGCCAGAAAAACGTCATATCCCCAGGAACTGAGATGCTTTTTCAGAAGATTCGCGATTGTTTCGTCATCTTCTACAATAAAAATACGATACTTCATTCCTGTTTGTCCCTTTTATGCGATTGATTACGCCTCTGCTTCTCCATCCGGATCTACCAGGCGGTTCAGAACCTGGAATCCATTGTTACGGAGAACACTCTCTGCAACCAGAAGATCCTCACAGTGCATGATCGCTACCGGAACTTTCAGGCCTCTGTGGAAGAAGGTGTAGATGTAATGAAGGTTTACGTTGCTGTCGCCCATGACACTAAGAAGCTTGTCTAACCCACCGATCTCATCCTGAAGGTCTACCAGTATAGCCTGTGTGATACGAGTCATGTATCCATGCTCAGCCATGATCTCATCTGCTCTTTCCGGATTGTCGCATACCATACGGAAGTTTGCAAACTCCGGTGCGTCAAAGCAGCCGAAACCGTAGATATCGATCTGATTCTCTGCAAGAATCTTTGTAACTTTCTGAAGACTGCCTGGAGTGTTTTCTACGAAGACGATGTTCTGTTTTACCATAATAATTTTCCTCTTTTCTGTTATTCTTTTTTATTTTCTTTTTTTATTTTAGCATGAAATTTGGTGGAAGTGAATCCCTTCCCCAGCGGGGCCCTTCCGGGATGGAGCGTTTCGCGTATACATTCATACGTTAAAGCGTAACGCTTTTAATCATTAAATTCAGGTATAAGTATACCCATCTCGACATGAAATGTCAACCATCTTTTCCAGGCCCCAAATCTCAAACATAAAATATCATAACATAAAATTCCCAATATAAAAAAGGCCAGACACACATCCAACAGACATGCGTCCAGCCATCCATTTTTTACTTACAGTTATTTTGGCAAAAAACTCAATCCAACTCTTCGTCTACATACTTCTGTATATTAGAAGCATTCACATACTTCCTAACCTTCGCCCCGTCAGTAATGACAAGCGTCGGGGCCTGACGGATCCCATACTGCTTGACAAGCTCGGGATTCTGCTCAGCATCGATGATCTCCAGTTCTTCGCCTTCCAGCATTTTCTTTGCCATACGGCAGTTCGGACAAGTGCTGGTCGTAAAAAGATATTTATGAGATTCCACAGGCTGAATCTCCACCTCGTCACCCTTCATGGTCATCACACTGGTGTGGACCTTTTTCAGATGGGAATGGGTAATATCATAGAGGGTACGGTTCTTGTACTCCTGGGTCTTACCATCGTTCCAGTTCTGTACAGGACGGTAATATCCTGTGATACGGCTGTAAACCTCAGCCTTCTTTCCACATTTCGGGCAGGTGAAATGCTCGCCGCTGATGTAGCCATGCTCCTGACATACAGAATAGGTCGGTGAGATGGTGTAATAGGGCAGGCGATAATTCTCTGCGATCTTACGTACCAGCGCTGCCGCTGCCTTCCAGTCCGGAAGCTTCTCCCCAAGGAATGCATGGAATACGGTTCCTGAAGTATACAGAGTCTGCAGATCGTCCTGAATATCCAGTGCGTCAAAAATATCCGCAGTGTAATCAACCGGCAGATGAGAGCTGTTTGTGTAATACGGAGTGTCGCCCTCTTTTCCTGCTGTTTTGATATCCGGATAACGGCTTCTGTCGTGTTTGGCAAGACGGTATGCAGTGGACTCTGCCGGTGTTGCCTCCAGGTTGAAAAGCTCTCCCGGATACTGCTCCTGATAGTCTGAAAGACGGCTTCTCATATGCTCCAGAACCTCTTTTGTAAACTTCTGGGTTTTCGGATCTGTCATGTCTTTTTTCAGCCAGCAGGCATTTAAGCCCGCTTCGTTCATTCCCACAAGACCGATGGTGGAAAAATGGTTGTCAAAGCTTCCAAGATATCTCTTCGTGTACGGATACAGTCCCTCATCCAGAAGCCTGCTGATCACATCTCTCTTGATATGAAGAGATCTTGCGGAGATATCCATCATGTGGTCCAGGCGCTGATAAAATTCCTTCGGCGTTCTGGAAAGATATGCGATACGCGGCATATTGATGGTAACAACGCCTACAGAGCCTGTGCTCTCACCGGAGCCAAAGAATCCACCACTCTTTTTGCGGAGCTCACGGAGATCCAGACGGAGGCGGCAGCACATGCTGCGGATGTCGCTTGGCTTCATATCACTGTTGATATAATTGGAAAAATACGGAGTACCGTACTTGGAAGTCATCTCAAAGAGAAGACGGTTGTTCTCGGTATCAGACCAGTCGAATTCCTTTGTGATGGAGTAGGTCGGGATCGGATACTGGAATCCACGTCCGTTGGCATCTCCCTCGATCATGGTCTCTATAAATGCCTTATTGACCATATCCATTTCTTTCTTACAGTCTTTGTATTTGAAATCCATGTCCTTGCCGCCTACGATAGCCGGAAGCTCTGCAAGGTCGTCCGGAACGGTCCAGTCCAGTGTAATGTTGGAAAATGGTGCCTGAGTGCCCCAGCGGCTTGGAGTATTTACGCCATATACAAAGGACTCAATGCATTTCTTAACCTCCGGATAGGAAAGGTTGTCTGCCTTTACAAAAGGTGCCAGATAAGTATCAAAGGATGAAAATGCCTGTGCGCCCGCCCATTCGTTCTGCATGATACCCAGGAAATTCACCATCTGGTTGCAGAGTACACTTAAATGCTTTGCAGGTGCAGAAGTGATCTTACCCTCAATACCACCAAGTCCCTCTCGGATCAGCTGCTTCAGGGACCAGCCTGCACAGTAACCGGTCAGCATGGACAGATCATGGATATGGATATCTGCATTTCTGTGTGCATCTGCGATCTCGTTGTCGTAAATCTCAGACAGCCAGTAGTTTGCGGTAACTGCTCCGGAGTTGCTTAAGATCAGACCTCCTACAGAATAAGTAACCGTTGAGTTCTCCTTTACACGCCAGTCCTCAACCTTTACATAGCTGTTTACGATCTCTTTATAGTCAAGGATGGTGGATTTCATATTGCGGATCTTCTCACGCTGCTTACGATAAAGGATATACGCCTTGGCAACATCAGAATATCCGGCCTGGATCAGTACGTTCTCCACACTGTCCTGGATATCCTCAACAGAAATCCGGTTGTTCTCGATCTTATTCTGAAAATCCGCTGTAACACGAAGTCCCAGAAGATCGATCATATCCGAACTGTAATTCTTACCTTTGGCATCAAATGCCTTATCAATTGCCGCGGTGATCTTCCCCATTTTAAATTCGTCTAATTCACCGTCTCTTTTTACTACCTGAAACATAAGAAAATGCCTCCCTCATGCATTTATTTATAAGCGGATATTCCATTCCGCCTCACTTGCCTGCTTACGAACACACTCCGTTTCACGATCTGTGTTCAAAACGCTGTAGGCTTATTGTATCAGACACGCCTCTTTGCGTCAACATAAAAAGCACCATATATAGTGCCCATTTTGTTCACGGTACTATATATGGTACTGAGTAGATATTTTAACATTATGTGACTTTCGGATAGATTTCCCGCGGAACTCTTGCTTTTACAGCAATCCCTCCTTCGGTATACTCTTCCGAAAGAAGCTGTCCATACTCACGGATCAGCTGGATCTGACCGGCCTCCGAATAAGGAAAAAGCCGTTCCATATAAATCTGTCCTTCTGCCAGTATCTCAGAAAGAAGCTGCTTAAATTCCTCAAGCCCCTCTCCTGTCCGTGCGGAAATCTTTAGCGTATGGTCTGCTCGGAGATCCCGAAAGTTCTCCCCGGAAACACGATCCTGCTTGTTAAAAAGTGTGATCGTCTTTTTTCCCAGAGCACCAAGCTCTTTCAGGGTTTCATATACGATATGCATCTGTATCTCCGCCTGAGGATTGGATGCATCTACCACATGAATGATATAATCCGCATATTTGGCTTCCTCCAGAGTACTCTTGAAGGCTTCCACCAAATTGTGGGGAAGCTTGCGGATAAAGCCTACGGTATCCGTAAGAAGAAGCTGCTGTCCGTCATCCAGTGTCAGAAGACGGGTAGTCGGATCCAGTGTGGCAAACAGCTTATCCTCCGAAAGCACCGAAGCGCCTGTCAGTGTATTCAGAAGCGTTGACTTTCCTGCATTGGTATAGCCAACAATGGCTGCTGTCTTCAGATTTCCCACAGCTCTTCTGGAACGGATCAGCTCTCTGTGCTTTTCTACCTGGGAAAGCTCCTGCTTCAGTGCGGATATCCTGTTCCGGATCAGACGACGGTCTGTCTCCAGCTTTTTCTCACCAGGGCCTCTGGTTCCGATTCCTCCTCCAAGTCGCGAAAGAGAAGAACGTAGTCCCACAAGACGTGCAGACCGGTAACGAAGCTGTGCAAGCTCTACCTGGATCTTGCCTTCACTTGTGACGGCACGCTTCGCAAAAATGTCAAGGATCAGCAGGGTACGATCCATAACCTTGCACTCCAGCTCCCGCTCCAGATTGTTCATCTGGGCAGGAGAAAGCTCATCGTCACAGATCACACCATTGGCATCCAGGGCATAGAGAAGGCCTTTTACCTCTTCGATCTTGCCTTTTCCGATATAGGTGCCCGGATGTACGGCCTCACGATTCTGAATGATCCTGCCTGCAACCGCCGCACCTGCCGTAGCCGCAAGTTCTCCAAGCTCATCCAGGGATTCCTCCATGTCATCCCCCCGATCTGCCTGGACACCGATCAGGATAACCCTGTCCTGTATTTCCTCAAAATATTCCATATCAGCCCTCCGAAGACGTTCTGGTTTTCAGGAAAGCCCGCTCTTTTTTTGCAGCGGAATCTTCAGGGAACATCTCAATATATTCCTGGACCTTGGTCAGTGCAGTAGCAAAATCCAGCTTTTTTTCATAGGCTACGATCTCATTGAACAGAAGACTCTGCATCTCGTCTGTGGTAGCTGTCGGAAGGCCTTTTGTGATGTTATCAAGAGCGGAATCATAATCTCCGCTTCGGATATCGCACAGTGCCAGACCATTATAGCCCTTGGCGGAATCACCCACTGCAGAAATATACTGCTTGTACATTGCTTGGGCATTTTCCACATCATCCTGGGCCAGATATACCATTCCCAGAAGAAGCAATGCTTCCGTATTATCCTTCTTGGTTGCTTCCAGAAGCTCTTTTTTTGCGTTGCTGTAGTCTTCCATATAGTAGTAGACACGGCCTCTGTCACAGTGGTCCTGGGCGTCCTTGGCCTCAGAAGAAAGAGCAGCTTCCAGATATCTGGTTCCGTCCGCTTCCATATCCTTGTCCAGATATGCCTCATAGATCTCGATCGCCATATCATAGGTGGAATCTTCTCCATAGGCCTGTTTGAAGTTAGATGCGGCTTCTTCGTAGGAATCCATGGCAAGGGCAACCTTTCCGGTGAGGAAATAACTGCCTGCATCCATGGAAAAATCTTCTCCAAGTGTCTGGCAGTCTGCCATGGCATCCTCGTATTTTCCAGACTTCAGCTCTGCAGTAGCCCGGTAGGACAGGATATCCTTACGAAGGCTTTTGCTTACTTTATCGCAGTTCAGAGCTTCCGTGAAGCTATTCACCGCATCCTCATATTTGCCAAGACGCAGGCTTGCGATACCTGCCCCGCGATAGGACTGTGCCAGCTTCACTCCGTTCTGGATAGAGCTCTGGTACTCCTCAAGGGCATACTTGTAGCTTCCCTGGGAAAGATCCTTTCCAGCCTGTTCATATATTTTTGTTTTTTCACTGCCACAGCCGCCCAGAAGCAAGGCTCCTGTAACGGCTGCAAGAATCAATACGGTCTTTGTTTTTTTCATGGAATTCCTTATTCTACAACAAGCCCTTCGGCTTCCATCACATCAACAACACTATCTACATATTTATGGCAGAGATCATCCGTTCCCGCTTCTACCATAACACGGATCAGCGGCTCTGTACCACTCTCACGTACCAGGATACGTCCGTCATCACCAAGTGCCTCTGCGGCTGCCTCAATGGCTGCTTTTACCTTTTCGTTCTCCAGTGCTGTTTTCTTGTCGGAAACACGCACATTCCGGAGAAGCTGCGGATAAACCTTCATCTCCTTTGCAAGGTCACAGAGTGTGGCCTTCTGATCCACACATGCCTCCATGATCATAAGAGAAGTCAGGATCCCGTCACCAGTAGCAGAATAGCGGCTGAAGATGATATGTCCGGACTGCTCACCACCGATACTGTAATTGTTTTCCATCATGTTCTCGGCAACGTATTTGTCACCAACTGCAGTCTGCTCATAGTCGATGCCTTCACGCTCCAGAGACTTGTAAAGACCAAGATTGGACATAACGGTGGTTACAACTGTATTTCCGTTGAGCTGGCCTTTCTCTCTTAAATATTTGCCGCACACATACATGATCTTATCACCGTCAATGATGTTTCCGCGGTGGTCTACGGCGATACAGCGGTCTGCATCACCATCATATGCAAAACCGATATCCAGGCCTTTATCTACCACGAACTGTCTCAGAACTTCAATGTGTGTGGAACCGCAGCCACGGTTGATGTTGGTTCCGTTTGGCTCATTGTTGATCACATAGGTTTTTGCACGAAGTGCGTCAAAAACACTCTTGGCAATGGCGGATGAGCTTCCGTTGGAGCAATCCAGCCCAACCTTGATATTTTTGAAATCATGGCATGGGATAGAGATCAGATGTCCGATATAACGGTTTCTTCCGGATGCAAAATCCACAGTACAGCCGATATCTTCTCCGGTTGCCAGCGGAAGCTCCTCGATCTCGCCGTCCAGATATGCCTCGATACGTGCTTCAATATCTGCGGAAATCTTCTGTCCGTTCTCATTAAGGACCTTGATCCCATTATCATTAAACGGATTATGGCTTGCGGAAATCATGATACCGCAGTCAAAATCTTCTGTACGTACCACATAGGATACACTTGGAGTTGTGGTCACATGAAGCAGATAGGCATCTGCTCCGGATGCGGTAAGTCCTGCCGCAAGGGCATACTCAAACATGTAACTGCTTCTTCTTGTATCCTTGCCGATCACGATCTTCGCCTTGTGATCTCTGCCGTAATACCAGCCGAGATAACGTCCCACACGAAATGCATGATCTGCTGTAAGTTTTACATTTGCTTCACCACGAAAACCATCTGTTCCGAAATATTTACCCATAATGTTCTCCTTTATTACTGATACAGTCCTTCCGGATAAACGCCGTCATCTGTAAGTTTTTTGAATGCAGCCTGTACAGATGCCTTATCCTCCTGATAGGTAACACCGAACCACTCGTCCTTTGTCTCAAGAACATCTACCGCTGCTTTTCCGGAATGGATCAGCTGGTCGATAAGCTCAGGAAGAAGATACTCTTTTTTGATGTCTCCCTCTTTAATCCCGCCAAGGAACTCAACGAAGCCTTTCTCAAGGATCTCCATAAATTCCGGTGTCAGTCCCCACATATTCATGGAAACAAGGCTCTTTGTATCCAGTGTTTCTGCTGTACCATCGTCATTTCTTGTCTCTGCGCCGTCTGCTGTCTTGAAGATGTTATGTGTCTCTGTAACGCCCACAAGCTTGCCATCCTCAATATGGCACACTCCTCTTGTGACGCTTCCGTTGTCACTTAATGTATTTCCAAGGCGGAAACCTGCCATGCAGATGTGCATCGGGCCATCCTGCAGATGATCCTGTACCAGGTAGTCATGCACCTTTACGTAGGCTTCTTTTCCGTAGTAGTCATCTGCATTGATCACAGCGAATGGCTCGGAAAGGACTTTCTTTGCTGCCAGTACAGCGTGTCCGGTTCCCCATGGCTTGGTACGGTCCGCCGGTTTTGTAAAATTGCCCGGAAGATCGTCGATCTCCTGGAATGCATAAGCAACTTCTGTAATGTTGGAGATACGGTCTCCGATCACTTTTTTGAATTCATCTTCAAGGTCTTTGCGGATGATAAATACGACCTTGTTGAATCCTGCCTCCAGTGCATCATGGATGGAATAGTCCATAATGATCTCGCCCTTCGGGCCTACCGGTGCAAGCTGCTTGATTCCTTTTCCAAAACGGCTGCCGATACCGGCTGGCCCAAACACCAGGGCTGTCTTTTTTCGGTACAGGTG